>ENA-OFCI01000294-OFCI01000294.1-metagenomes-genome-assembly--contig:-NODE-294-length-32850-cov-3.595945_pt1 | contig 32850 bp, 39 predicted proteins | sample MGYA00153391_OFCI01 | MGnify analysis MGYA00153391
TGTACAGCTACAAATACACCGCCCCGCAAAATCACGTCCGGATCGAGCAAGCCTGGGAAGCAATCCAGGCCGTGCTTCAACTTCCCGACGCCCTCGCCAGCGGGAAGGGTACGCCTTGACGCCCCCCGGGACCTCCCTCGACGGCCTCCTCTCCTCCATCGTCCTGCGCGAGCTCCAGAAGTTGAACGAAGCCTCGAAGATGGAGTTCTGCCTCTCCGAGGCTCAACTCGAGGCGCTCGTTCAGCTGGCGAAGATTCTTAAGCAGTCCCCTGACCTCGCCACTCAAGAGGCCCCCCTCTTCGCGACCGTAGCGAACATTGAAGACGCGCTGAAACTCATCGGCTCACCGCCCGAAGAAAAATGACGCCAGACACGCCCCGTACATCCCAGCAGCTCGCGGCCATTACAAAACTGTGGCACGCGGGCGTACTCGTCTGGAAGTTGGATGAGGCCCAGAAGCTTCTCCACAAGGAGATGATGGAGAAGCGCGGGACGGACCGAATGGTCCTCCTGGCGAGCCGCGGCTGGGGAAAGTCGTACGCCTGCCTATTGACGGCCTTTGAGGCGTGTCTCCAAGGAAAGAAAAACAAGAGCGGGCGCGTGGAGCCCGTCCAAGTCGCGTACATCACGAAGACAAAGAAGCAGGCCCGCGCGAACCTTCGCCAATCCGCCGAGGATATTCTCGCGGACTGCCCCAAGGCCATTCGGCCGGTCTACCTGAAGAACGAGTCGCAATACGAGTTTGCGAACGGGAGCGTCCTCTACCTCCTGGGCGTGGACAGCGAGCGGTTCGACTTCATCCGCGGACGTGCGCTCGACGGCGTCATAGTGGACGAGTCGCAGGACATTGACTCTCTGGATACCGTGGTCCGCGTGGTGCTTGACCCGTGCGTCCTTCGGCGGGAAGGCTGGATGCTGCTCGCGGGCACGGTCCCCCAGCGCGACACCCATGACTTCGTGCAGTTCGTGCGCGAGGCGCAAGGCACGGGACATTGCGTCGTCAAGTCCATTCTCGAGTGCCCCCGTTATACGCCTGCGCAGATAGAGCAATGGATGAAGCGCGCAGGCGGCGCGGACAGCAACATTTGGAAGCGGGAGTACCTCTGCAAGATGGTATTCTCCGACGAGCGAGCCGTCATCGGGGAATGGACGACGGAGAAGGCGAAGGAGCTCGTCCAGGACTTGCCCCGGCCCGACTACGCCGAACTCTATGTGGGCCTGGACTTCGGCTTCCAACGGGACTTAACGGTAGCCATCTTCGGGTACTGGGACTTCGCCCACGCACGCCTTGTAATCGAAGACGAGCTCTCGGTGAAGGGCTGCACCACGGCCACCCTCGCCGCCGCCATAGAGCAGAAGCAACTAGAGCTCTGGGGGAGCCCGAACGACCGACCCCTAGTCCACCAGTTCGCGGACGGCAACGAAGCCCGGACGATTTACGAGCTCCGGGTCCTCCACAAGCTTCGGTTCAGGGCTACGGACAAGAAAGACAAGAAGATGCACATCAACAAGCTGCGGATTCTCGTGGCCGAGGGGAAGCTTTTCGTCAGCCCCAAGTGCAAACTCCTCATAAAGACGCTTTTCTCCGCGACCTGGAACAAGGGCTTCAACAGCTACGACCGCGACGCGGAGATTGGCCATGCGGACAGCTTGGACGCACTCCTCTATCTTTACCGGAACGTGAACCAGAGCAAGAAGCCTGACAATACCTTCGCTCACTGGACACAACAGGGGTCGATTCAGAAGCCGCAGCTATCCGCGGCCGGAAAGACGCTGGCCGAGTGCTTCGGGGGTGCCAAAGAGACCGACATTCGTAAGACGGTGGCCCAGAAACTGGCGCGTCGGCGTTGGTGAGCCGAACGAGTTAGCAATCGGCTTAGCCAAGGGGCCGTGGAAGGCCGGTTTTCTAGGAGAAAAAGAATGCCAAACGACATCTATTGGGCGAACGAGTCGGGCCTGGACCTCGCGAGCGAAGTTTTCGACCGGGTACGGCACTTTTACACCACCCTTCCCGGGACTTTGGCGTTCAAGCGCTGGAGTAAGGGTTGGGCGGCATATTCGGGCCTCCCCAGCCTCGCCAGTCCCTTTGACGTGAGCGAAGTTGGGTACTCCGGGCAAGAGGGCGAGCTCGTCAACGTCCGAACGGACGATATCGGCTCCCTCGGGCGGCACATGGTCCAGATGGTGACGCAATCCCGTCCCGCGCTCGACCCCGTTGCCACCAACTCTGACTATTCCTCCATCGCGCAGACCCGAGCCGCCAGCGGCATCCTCGAGTACGTTCTGGTACACGAGGGCCTCGAGCAGCGCTTCAACCGGGCCACGGAATGGGCCGTTTCGACGGGCCAGGGCTGGATTTCCGCTGAGTGGGACTCGTCCTGGGGCGATGTCTACATGGTGGACCCGGAGACCCAGACGCCCCTGCACGAGGGCCGTTTCGTCAGCAACGTCTACGCCCCGTGGGATGTGGCGGTCGACCTTCACCGCACGAATCCTGATCACCAGTGGGTGATTACGAAGACTCTCCAGAACAAGTGGGATTTGGTCGCACAGTACCCCTTGCAGAGCGAGGAGATTCTCGCGGTCAAGGACCAAACCCAGTCCTGGCTTTCGAGCACTCGAGAGTCTTCGACCCGCGGCGAGGTTAAGAACGATTTCATCCCCGTCTTCACGCTGTTCCACGACAAGACCCAAGCCTGCCCCGAGGGGCGCTGGGCGGTGGTACTAGACGACGGGATTTTACTCGCTGAAGGTCCCCTGCCCTACGACATGATGCCGTTGGTTCAGCACCGCGCCGGGCAGATTCTCAACACGGCGCACGGTGACAGCCCCCTCCTCCATGGCCTGGGAATTCAAGAGGCGCTCGACGGCCTCGTGTCGGCCCTCGTAACAAATAACATGAACCTTGCTCGGCAGACGATTGCCATCCCCAAGGGTGCTGAGTGGAGCCGCAGCGAGCTCGGGGAGGGCATGTCCGCTATTGAAGTCGAGACTAATGCCGAGGGGCACATGACTGTCCCTCAGGCTATCCAACTCGTGAAGTCGTCGCCCGAGACGTACACCCTCGCGCACGACCTCGTTGGAATGCTGGGCCGGATTACGGGAATCAACACGGTGGTCAGCGGCTCGGACCCGGCCATCCAGCGGGCCATGTCGGGGAGCGCAATGCTCCTCCTCGAGCAGCAGACCCTCCGGTACATTAACGGGTGCCAGGTTTCCTACACGCAGATGCTTGAGGCAATTGGGACTCGGTTAGTCCAGATTCTCAAGCGTTACGCCAAGTCCCCGAAGCTCGTCCGCATCGCGGGTAAGGCTTCCAGCTACATGCTCAAGGAGTTCACGGGCAAGGACTTTGAGGGCTTTGACCGGGTAGAAGTTCAGCAGGGCAACCCTGGAATGCGGACCCCCGCGTTCCGCCTGCAACTCGCGCAGGACTTGCTCTCTAAGGGGCTAATCAACACCCCCGAGCAGTACCTCGAAGTTCTGGCCACCGGGAACCTGGATTCCATGACGGAATCCCGCACCACGTCACTCTTCAACATCCGGCGCGAGAACGAGATGCTGGCGATGGGGCAGCAGCCCCGCGTCATCGCGACAGACCCGCACGTGGCGCACATTCTCGAGCACCGCAGCGTTCTCGACAACCCCGAGGCCCGTGGGCTGGACCCGATGGCTGGCCAAGTACAGGAAGCCACCACGGCGCACATGCAGGAGCACATTGCGGCGCTTCGGCAGACGGACCCCGACCTCCTCCGCATTCTTGGCCAGACTCCCCTTCCTCCCCCCGGAATGCCCCCTGGCAGCGGCAATCCCGCCCAAATGGGCCCCGGTGGTCCCGGCGGCCCCGGCGGTCCTCCTCCAGGGCCTCCCCCTGGTCCCGGTGGGCCAGGCCCGATGGCAGGGCCTCCTGGTCCCCCGACGCCCGCAGGGCCTCCTGGGCAGCCTCCAGGGCTTCACCCGACGAACGGGCACGGCGGAATGCACCCAGGCATTGGCCCCGGCCCGAACGGCATCGGCGGCGCCGCCCACGGCCCCACCCCGCCCACGTCCCCCCACAATCCGAATGCGCAGGCGCCGCTTTTAATGACTCCCCCGGCCGGACCCGGCGGTGGACCTCGATTGCCGCAAATGCCCAGGGACCTCATGCACGGCGGCCATCCCCAGCCGACCTCCCCGAACGGACGGAAGTAGCTCGCTTGACATGAGATGGTGAACCGAGCGATACTCCACTCGGCTCACTTCCTCAGGAGGCCATATGGCCCGCAATGATTCGCTCGTAGACCAGATTCAATCCCAGAACGGCCGGAAGTCCTTCGTCCAGAAGATTGCGTTCACCACGGCAAGCGCAATCACCGTGCTCAACATTACGGACGTGAACGGCGTCAGGATTCCTTCCGGCGCATCTCTGATGCTCCAGGCGGACGCTGACTTCCTCTACGAGCTCAAGGGCGCTACGGGAACCACGGTAGTCACGGTGCAGTCGGGTGCGCGGGCTGGCGTCTTTGTCCCACTCAATGCACAAGAGTTCGTGATTTTGCACGGCTCCAGCGCTGGGAATAGCACCTGGGGACAGGACACCCGGATCGACGTGATTGGAAACACGGCGGGCGGGAACCTCAACGTCTTCGTGGTGGCGTAACCGTGGCCCGCCAGTGGACAGGCAGACATAAGTTGGCGGCGTCCGCACTGGCCGTAATCGCCATAATCGCAGCTATATTCACGAAAACAACGGGGCTTGGAACACCCGTGGACACCACCAACCCTCTTGTCGGGTCCCCATCTGCGTTTTGTATTGAGTGGGACACTACAGCCAGCGGAATCGGGTGGACGGATACGGCAACAGCCGGAATTATTAACGTGGGCACAACCTTCGGTGGCGCTAACGGGCTTTCGATTTTCCGTACCTCCAGCGGCAATAACTGCCAGTGGGCTGCTAGGTTTTTTGGCCCCACCGGCCCCGATTCAAACACGGGCAGCTTCACCAATGGCTCATGGCCTTACGGCTTGTGCGCCAACGCCAGCCACTCCACCGCCTATTGTGTTAACGCCGGCAATTACTACTGGTACATTGACGGCATCCAGCGGAATTCAGGGGCGCTTGGAATTGGCGCGTACGTTTTCCCAAACACAATGGAGACGATGGGTCTCGGGGGCTCCACCTACGCCTACGGCACGGCAAACCCAATAACTAGGCTTTGTATTGCGCCTGCGAGCGGGACGGCTTCCGCAAACCCCGCCGTAGCTATCGCAAACTCGTGCGGCCAGTTTACAGCCAAGAGCGTTCTCGCTCCGTATCTCGCCTGCTACGGCTGCCTCAATGCCACGCCCAACGCGAACGCCATAAAGGTGTTAGCGCTGGGAGACAGCATCACGGCCTTTGGAGGCAACGTACCGCGAACCTATCCGGCAAAACTCCAGAAGGACTTGGGCGTCACCTACAACGTAATTAATGCTGGCGTTGGCGGCGTAGGGCTTGTCGCCATGAAGGCGACGTACGACGCCAGTTACCGAACCCCGGCCATGGGCCGATGCATTCTGCTGGGAGGCGTAAACGACATAAAGGGCGGCACCACGGGCGCCGTTGCTTACGGCTACGCCACGGCTATTCTAGATGAAATGCGTGCAGACGGTTGCCGCCCCATAGTCCTTTTGCCCACGCCCTGGGCGGGGTACTCCGGGTGGTCCGCAGCGGCGCAAACCGAGTACGACACGCTGCGCACATCTCTCTCGGGCTACTGCACCACCAACGCCGCTACCACCACATGTATTGAGACGAGGACGGCTCTCGGCAATGGGGCAACGCCTGCGCTTCTCGCCGCAGCCTACAACTCCGGGGACGGCATCCACCCCAACCAAACGGGCGAGGACGTGCTTGAAGGGCTCGTCTTCCCCGCATTTCCGTAATTAATCACAGGAGCAATAGAACTATGTCCGAAGCCTCCGCTGCACCCGCCGCCGTGTCCGCAGCCCCCTCCGCTCCCGCCGCGGCACCTGCCGCAGTTGAAGCCCCCATCGCAGCCGTCGCCGCAGCCCTCGATGCTACCAAGGCGCCTGTAACCGACCCGAAGGCCCCGGCAAAGGACGATAAGCCCGCCGAGGCGCCCCGGAAATTCAAGGTCAAAGTCGACGGCCAAGAGCTCGAAGTCAGCGAGGAGGACTTGCTCCGCGGCTACCAAACCCGAGAGGCCGCCGACAAGCGCTTCAAGGAAGGCGCCCAAGCCCGCAAGGAGGCCGAGGCGTACCGCGCCGAGGTCAACTCAGTCCTGGAGCTCATGCAGAAGGACCCCCGAGGCTTTGCCGAGAAGGCGAAGGGCCTGGGGATTAACCCGGCCGAGTTCGCGGAGGCCATCCTTCGCCCCATCGTAGAGGAGGAGATTGCGGCCGAGGAAGAGAAGCAAATGTCCCCCGAGCAGCTTAAGCAGCGGGAGATGGAGAAAAAGCTGCGGGGCTACGAGGCGAAAGAGGCCGAGGCCGCAAAGCAGGCCGCCGAGGCCGAGAAGGCTAAGGCTGCGCAAGCAACCCAAGCAGCCACGGACGCGCGAACCCAAGAGTACAGCAGCATCATCTTGGAAGCGCTCAAAGCCACGAACCTCCCCCATACCCACGAGACGGGTCTGGAGATGGTGGACCTCCTCCAAGAGACGATTGAGCGAGGCATTCCCCTGGATGCCAAAGCCCTCGCGCGGGACCTCGAGGCGCGTAAGCGTGCCGAGCTCCGAGCAGTGGCTACTCCCGACATGCTGGACCCGGCTATGCGGGCTGCAATCCGCAGAGAGGCAATGAATGACCCGGCCCTCGTAGAGGAGATTCGTAAGCAGGCCGTCAAGGAATTCAAGGAAGCTAACGCCATGGCAGCAAAGAATCCCCAGGTTAAGAAGTCGTCTGTACCGACCCGGGACGAGTCTAAGAAGTCGCAAACCTACGGGTCCGTAATGCGTGACTTGCAGCGGGAAGCTGCCCGAGGCGGTCGGAAGTAGCCACGCGAAGCGGTCGCACGAAAGCTAAATAGTTTTATACATTTGTGCATGGAAGCCGGCGCCAGTAAGGGCCGGCTTTCTGCGTTTCTGGGACCATTTCTAGGAAGAAACAAGCCCAGAGAACGCCCCGGATGCCTAGCTACCCAAAGCGCTTATTGAAGCCCGATGTAAGCGCTACGTGTAGTCGACGCGACTGGATGACGGCCTAAAGCCCTCTACCCAAAGCAGAGACGAATCAAGGCGAGGTGCAGTTCCAACCCCTTTTCGTCGTCGGGCTTTGTCCCGGCTCCAGGTAAATCACAATGGCTTCGTCCCAGTATACCGATCTCACTCAGCTTGTTGGCGTGATCAAAGAAACCTACGCCAAGAAGATCAAAGACGCGCGCGTCAACTTCACCATCCTCCAGGACATGTTCAAGCTCGATGACTCGAGCCCCGTGGGTAACAACTTCCACGTTCCCGTCCTCCTCACCCAGTCACAGTCGACCCTGTATGACGCCTCTGGCGGAATCAGGACCCTCCCCACGGCTGTCGCGCCCGTTTCCCAGGACGCGCAAATCCCCGCGATGGAACTCAGCGAGCGAATGCTGATCCCCTTCGGCGCCGCGGTGAAGTACGATGCAGGCGGGCAAGTCAGCTTCATCAGCACCACCACGCTGAAGATGATGGCCCTCAACAAGGCCGCCAAGCGGCAGGTCGAGTGGAGCCTCCTGTACGGCGGGTCTCCTGTCGCGACCCTCTCTGTTGGCTCCAGCGCCACCACCGTCACGTACACCATGACGGCTGGCAGCTTCGGGTTCGGGTACCTCGTCGGATGCGAGAACCAGAACTTCGACGTTTGGGATCCTACTGGCGTGACCCAGCGAAATGCGTCACCGCTGCAATGCGTTTCGGTCGACGTGGAAGCCGGCACCATCACCCTCAAGGGTCTGGCCGCCGACAACCTCGCGGTCCTGGCTGGTGACTCCCTCTGGCGTTACCTCAGCAAGGGCTTCGAGATCACGGGCCTTGCGCTGCAAATCTCCAACACCGCGACCATCTTCAACATCAACGCGGCGAACTACAGCCTGTTCCGCGGCGTCACGATGCCGGCGGTTGGTAACCTCTCGGCGGCCAAGGTGTTCAAGGCCGTTTCGAAGGCTCGTAACCGTGGAGCCGATGGCGACATGGTGTTCCTCTGCTCCGCGAACGGGTACGCGGCGCTCCTGAACGACCTGAACGCCGCTCGGCGCCAGGACTACACCTACAACAAGAACAAGATGGAGACGGGCGCCGAGTCTGTGACGCTCTACTCCAGCAACGGGGCGATCGAGATCATCGAGCACCCCTTCGTCAAGGACGGCGATGCGTTCTTGCTGCCCAAGGATGAAGTTATGCGCCCCGGTCTGACCGACGTGACGGATAACCTTGGTGGCCAGGACCTCAGCGTCATGTCCTCCAGCAACAACAGCTGGGAGTTCCGGGTGTTCACGGCGCAGGCGAGCTTCCTCGCTGCTCCCGCGCACGCCGTCTACCTCCAGGGCGTCACCTACGCGTAAGCAATAACCAGTAGTTACCGGGGCGGCTGGCTTTGAAGTCCTGAAGCCAGCCGCCTTTTTTGTTTTCCGACCACATGCAACACGCAACCAAACCATTCGCAGCCCCACCTCGCGGTACCGTTTTCTAGGAGAAAACATGGCCACCACTACAGCAGTCATCACCATCACCACGACCGAAGATATCGGCACCCAGCTAACGAACGATATCAAAGCCGGGCAACGACCTCAGTTCGTGTTGAATAACCTGGGCGCGTTCTTGAGTAACTGCGCTTCGGCCAGCAAGTTCGCCACCATCGACGTCCAGATCAACGGCGGGTCGGCGGTCGCGGCTTCTGCTACGATAACCATCGCAGGCGGCGCCGGCTCCATCGCGGGCATCGTGAACGGCACGACCTCCACGGTCACCTGGACGACCTCTGACACGGCGACCGCAACGGCGCTGGCAGCGGCCATCACGGCGGCGAATGTCGGGCTGGTTACGGCCTCCGCTGTGGCGGGAGTGGTCACGACTAAGGCAGTCATCAAGGGACTCGCAGGCAACGCTATCAGCCTCTCGGCTACGGGTACCGGCGCTACGGCTTCAGGAGCAAAGCTCACTGGCGGCGCCGCGGCTTCTGCCAACTCGATTACTTTCTAAGCGGCTCGGAGCACTCTACCCATGGCGTCAATGACGGACGAATCTGAAGTAAAGAGCGGAGCAATCGGTAACCTCCGCAAGATGTTGAAGGATGGCCGGGCAAAGCGCCTGGGCACCCTGGCAGCGCCCGCAGAGAAGGCCCTCGGGAAGACCCCGGATGCAGGCGCAGTCGAGATTCACGTCATCAAGGGCGGTGTCCCCGAGGCGCTCACGCACGAGCAACCCGTGGAAGGCTCCCCGGGCGAGGAAGGCCACGAAAGCCCTCTGGAAGCGAGCCTTGAGGGCGACGAGCCCAAGCCGGAAGCACACGCAATCTCAGGCTCCGTCCATGCGGCCGTGATGAAGAAACTGGACCAAGTTCTTCGCCCAAAGAAGGGTTAAAGCATGGGTACCTTCGTAACGGGCAACACCCCGTTGCCCCCGCTAAAGACCGATGCCTTCCCCTCGACGGGCTCCTCTTCGGAGCTCGACGCGGTTGATATTAACAATCTATGGGGCGCTGCGGGTGACCTCCGAACGGCCGTAATAGGAAGTACGAGCAGTGTCTCGTCTCTTACCGGGGACGTGACAGGTACTGGCCCAGGAGCCACTGTAACTACAGTCGTATTGGTAGGCGGCTCTACGGCAGCATCAGTAGCCACGGCCACGGCCACGGCCAACGCCGCTACGAGCCTCAATACCGCGTCCACCGTCGTCAAGCGGGATGCCGGCGGTAGCTTCACAGCAGGAACCATCACAGCCAACTTGACGGGCAACGTGACGGGCAACGTGACCGGAAACGCTTCCGGTACGGCCAGCGGCCTTTCGGCCACGTTGGCCATCGCTTCGGGAGGCACGGGCCAAGTAACGGCCGTAGCCGCAACCAACGCACTCCTCCCGGCGCAAACGACGAACGCGGGCAAAGTCCTTACGACCGACGGGACTAACACCTCGTGGGCAGCAGGAAGCAGCGGCGTCTCAACCCTAGCCGCTGTGGGCGCTTCCCCCAACGCTAACGGCGCGGACATCACCGGGACCACCCTCACGCTTGAGCCCGCAAACGGCGCCTTCCCCGGCCTTCTGACAGCCACCGGAACCCAGACGATTGGCGGGTACAAGCAATTCAATTCATTGGTGGCTATTAACGGTCTGGCTGTAAACGCCACCTTCCCGCTTAACGTTGGCGGCGCTATCATCGCGAACAACGTGGCCAACGGCTCTAGCTACGGCCTCACAATGTCCAACGGCGTTGATGCCACGTGGACGGTAATCCCGGCAGCATCCGGCCAAGTCCGAATGAAAACGGACGGTGCTGGTAGGTGGATATCCATTGCGGACGGCGCTGGCGCGACCGACGTTTTTGCAATCAAAAACAGCCGCACCTTGATTGGCACCACCACCGACAACGGCACGGATAAACTCCAGGTCATCGGCAAGGCCTCAGTCTCCGGGAACTTCGGCATTGGCATCACCAATCCCGGTGAACCGCTGGACGTGTACGGGACGCCCACGGCAGACGGTGCGCTTTCTACCATGCTGCTACTGGCAAATAACTCAACGGCGCCCAGCTCAAACCCCAGTTCCGGTATTGACTTTGCTGTTAACGTTGCCGGTGGAGCGGTTAACGGTGTCGCGGGCATTGCCGGTGGAAAGGAAAACGCAACCCTCAGTGACACTGCCGGGTTCCTTGCCTTCTATACTCAAGCCAATGCCGGGGCCAAGATTGAGCAGGCGCGTTTCGACTCGTCCGGGCGGCTCGTCACGAAGTCAGGGCGTATCCGCAACCGGACTCCGGTAACCCTAAGTTACTCCGCTCTCCCAACCGACCACACCATTGCCTACACCGCATTGGGCGGCCCGCGGACTGTGACTTTGCCCACAGCCGCTGCGGGGAACGTGGGGCAGGAATATATAATTCAAGACGAGTCAGGCAACACCGGAGTTCAGACCATAACTATCGCCGCAGCCACTGGAAGTGTGTTCGGGCTCACCACCATCACCACGGCCTATGGCGCGCGCACCGTCTACTCAAACGGCACTAACTGGTTCGCGAGATAACCCATGCCGTTTCCCTTCCAACTTGGAGGTATGCCGAACCCCAATCCCGGTACGGTCCTCGCGACGGGAGCCGCTGGAGCATACACCACAGAGGCACTCATAAGCTCAATCCGGCGCAGGGGGATGTTCTCCCCTACCGATGACGGAACCTCGTTCCCCAGAGATTCCGACATCATCGCTACAGCCAACGAAGAGATGGCTGCATTCCTAGTTCCGTGGATAATGCGGGCCCGCGAAGGGCACTTCATAAACTTCACAGACATACCGCTCGTCCAAGGGCAGGCTAACTACTCCATTCCTCCACGGGCGATGGGCGATGATGTCTCTGTCGTTCAGATTGTAGACACGGGCGGCAACGTCCTTAGCTACCTCGGACCTACCCAGCAGGACCTCGAAGTAGCTGTACAGTACCCCTTCGCGTCGCAGACTGGATTCCCGCGCGAGTACGCCTTTCGCGGGAATAACATAGTACTCTATCCAGCCCCTAACAACGTGGCCCAGTTCCTCCGCGTGTACTACCCGCTACGCCCGAACCAGCTGGTACCCTCTGCACAGGCAATTGTCGTAACGAACTTTGCGGGTGGAGCTCCCGCAGGCAGCTTTCGGCTCGGGTACCCGGCCGTCACCTTACCGTCCGGATTCTCTACGTCCGGTACGTTCGAGATTGTCCATAGCCAGCCCGGCTTTGAAGTAGCGGGGCTAGGCCCATTCACAAGCATTACGTCAACCTATGCCGAGTTCGTAGGCTCGCCCCCCACCGGCTTTGGAGTAGGCGATTACTTCTGCATTACGGATACAGCCCCGGTTATGACGGGCGTACCGGCGGACATGCTGCCCTTGTTCGCCCAGTGGCTCGCCTACAAACTCTCCGAGTACCGACGCGACGAGCCCGCCATGAAGGCTACGAAGATGGGGTTCGACGTTGCCGAGAAGCTGGCTATGAAGTTCCTCGGAAAGCGGGACCAGCTAGGCCACCGGAAGATTACGTCCTCCCGCAATACTGGGATGCGCCGACCGCCGTTCTTCTCCAAGTAGGGGTTCCCATGTCAGAGAAACTGCACGTAAAATTCTCGGGCCTCAACACGAGCAACAACCCATTTAGCACCGAGCCCGAGGGAAGCTTCTCGCAGCTAGACAACTGCATTATGCGCGAATCTGGCATAATGGAATCCCGCCGCGGGTACACGCTCACGCCTCCACATCCCAGCGGGGCGACCATCTTACGGACGTTCCCGTGGAAGGGAGTAGTTCTCTGCGTACTGTCTAACGGTATGCTCGCCAGTTACAACGCTGCGAACGGGTGGACCTCACTGGCATATAACGGCCCGAACGCTGGTACCGCAATTAACATCCCGGCCACGGCTGTAGACGCGGCCAATCCAGTGCGCGGAGTTTCTTTCGCGAAAGGGTTCTACCTCACTACCAGCACGGGAGTAAGGGTAGTCGATAAAGTGGACCTGGGAGGCGCGAATCCCGCGGTTCGCCAGCTGAGCCAGGTTGGGCTAGAGCCACCGCCGTACCTCACCGCTTCGTTGTACGTTCCCGATAGCGCCCAACTCCCTACGTTTCTTCAGTCTGGATGGAGTGTTGCGTACGTCGCCGTGTCCTGCGGCTATTCCGGCACTGACTTTACGCAACTGGTGCAGTCAGCCCCGAGTCCCCGGTTAGTCGTTACAAACAACTTCGGGGGTCCTGTAGGCGTCTACGTTACAGCCGCAGCGCCGGTCGGCGGGGCTCGCAGGAACATAAATTTCTATCAGCTGTATCGTACGCTCCAGGCTCCCCCCGGAGTAAGTCCTAGTGGGGAATACTTCGAAGTAACCGAATCCGTACCACTTGGCCCCAATTACACGGGCGTTGCTTTCCAAATCGACGGCACGTCCGATGCGAATGGGACCGGAAGCCCGCTGCTCTCTAAACCGCTATACACCAACGAGTTTACGGGCGGCGGTGCGGGTGTCTCTAACGACCCGGTTCCCCTGGCGCGGGATTTGTGCGGGTACAACAACCGTATGCTCTACGCTAACTCCGTAGAGCGCCACACCATAAACATGCAGCTAATTGGTACGCAAGGGCTTACCAATGGCAGCACGGTAGTCATAGGAGGCAACGGGTTTACCGCGGCCGCGAGTGAATCTTTTCCCTACCAGTTTCAGCTTACCACCGCGGGCACCCCCGCCCAAAACATTGAAGCCACCGCGCGCAGCCTCTGCCGGTGCATATCGAACACAGGTCGGGCCGGTATCTACAGGTCAGGCCCCAATGATCCCCCGGGGCTCTTTTCAATTGTGGAGGGCGGGGCTATTGGGGGGGCCGCGTTCACTTTCAATGCGGGGCAGGACGGACAGGCGTGCTGGGTACCAGACTGTAGCTTGGCAGCCACCATCCAAACGTCCAGCAACAACCGCCAGCCGGCTAAGTTGTGGTGGAGCAACGTTGACCAGCCGTGGGGCGTCCCCGTGGACAACTGGGCCATTGTGGGCGAAGCCGACCAAGAGATTCTCCGCGTCATTAAGGTCCGAAACACGGCTTTTATTTTCAAGAAGGACGGGCTGTACACCTTGCAGGGCAACGCCCCTCCGTACCAGGTCCAGCCCTTTGACCCGGGGCTTGTTCTACTTGCGCCCGAGTCCTGCACGGTCGTCAATAACCAGGTTTACTGCCTCACCAACCGCGGAGTCGTTTACGTCTCAGACGCGGGGGTAACCCCAGCGGTGTCGGGCCCCGTTGACCGAGATTTGAACGTCATACAGGCAGCCGCTGGGCAATACACCACCATGGCGTTCGCTACTCCGTACGAGTCAGACGGGCTTTACCTCCTAGCAATGCCAAGTATTGCCGGAGACACGACCTGCCCGCAACAGTACGTCTGGAACTCCCAAACTCCCTCGTGGTCGCGTTGGGTGCCGCCACTCGGCATTACACACGGGTGCTTTGACCCAGTTCAGTACGCGCTCGTCTTTGCAGCGGGCTCAAGCCTGCTAATCGAACGCCGGAGCTTCACGTCGCTGGACTACCAAGACTTGGCGCTCACGGTTACCCCCGCAGCCTCCACGAGCTCTAAGAGTCTCAACGTAGGCACCACCCCAATCTTCGTTGGAGACATCATCAGCCAAGGCAGCATTAACGCCCGGGTAGTTACGGGCAACGCCTCTTCAGCCTACATCCCCATGCCGAACGTAACCGTCACTGGATCTGGGCCAGTGACTTTAGACGCGGCCTACTCGTTCACTGCTACCCCCGCCACGGTGACCCGAGCGATTAACTGCACATGGAAGCTCTCCCCCATCGTGGCTGGCGACCCCACGGTGGATAAGGTCTTCGAAACCGTCTTTCTGAGCTTCAAGCAGGCCGGATTCCAGTTCGTGGGGGTCGGGTTCGACTCAGAGAAGAATCCGAATACTACATCCGCGATTAAGCCCGGCCCCACCACCACGGCCTTAGCCCCGTCCACACCAAACTTCCTCATCCGCATTGACCAGCCGCAGAACATGATGCAGTGCGTCTCGCTTGGAATGGCCTTTACCCACCAACAGGCCCGCTCCTTCTGGCAGCTTCAGGGGCTCAGCACTATCTTCTCGGCGTCCAGCGGCATCCCCCGGAGAGGCTAATGGCTTCGCCCCCTCCCGAGGCAAAGTTCAAGCATACGGACTACCCAGAGAACGGCCTAGGTACGCGCGCTGCGCTGGAGAAGTTTTTCATCCCAATGAACGCGGCGCTGTCGGCCACGAAGGACGCCCTTTCGGGCAAGATTACGTTCGCACAAAATCTAAACTGCGAGGTAAAGACCATTTCACTAACTACGCCCGCTACGGACTGGATAACGCCAACCCTAAACGCCGGGTGGACGTTGTACGCCGGGGGCGAGCCCGCGAGCTATCGCAAGGACTCCATGGGTACGGTGTACGTTCGGGGCCTCGTTACCAGCGCGGCGGGCGGGACGGCCTTCGTACTGCCGGCCGGCTATCGGCCTGATTCGCCCGCCTCGTTCGCCTCGGCGCTCAGCATCGGCGGTGTAGAGTCCCATGGCAGGCTAGTTGTTGATAACGTGGGTAACGTAGCGTTCCCAGCCGTCGCGCCTACCACTTTCGGGAGCCTGCGGTGTGCATTTACGTGCGCGGGAGCCATACCTGGCGTGCTTTCTTGTTTTCCATTCAGTGCCACCACTACGGTTAAGCACCCCAAGGGGGTCGTTCTCATCCAGACCTACAACAAGGGCGGCGGTAACGTTCCGGGGTCACCGGGAAGTATGGACGTTACTTTCGTGAAGGGGGGCTTTCGGGTGAACAACATCCCCGGGCTCCTGCTCGCGAGCAGGTACACACTAACCGTCCTAGTTATAGGTGGATAGCCCCTTGCCAGGGGCAGTCCAGGTTTCCGCCCTCCCCCACCATCGCGATTCTAGGAGAAAACATGCCCGGTAATGCAGACGGTAGCGGTTTTGTTTCGCTCCAACAGTATCTAGACGCCAATCAGCCTGCCGTGGACGCCACAGCAAAGCGCCTTGTATCCAATGCCAATCAGAATGCCGCAACGGCTTCCGCGGAGGGCGACCAGGTAGGCCAGAATGCGATGGAGGGTTTTACGCAGCATGGGGCAGGCTACGACCCCACTACGGCCGAGGGCTTCAGCCAGGCCCAGTCGGATCTTCAGAATGCATCTGACCAGACGCGCGGTCTTAGTAACGACGGAGGACTACAGGATCAGCTAACCAAGCAGGTCAACGGGCAGTACCAAGGCCAGACAGGATCGAAGTTCGGGCTCCCAGCGAATACCCCCGCCTACTCCACGGGAGATGCTGCGTTCGATGCCTCACTAGTGGGTGGGCAGGTAAAAACCGCTGCGGCGGGTCGCTTCGGTGGCCTAGACGATTACCTCACTGGAAGTATCGGTAAGGCGAAAGATGCCGGCATGACGAACTGGGAGCACAATCAGCCCAGCACCGTTCCGCAATACGCCGGCGCTACAGTCGGAGCACCCGGCATGGGTGGACCCGGTAACCAGTCTCGCCCGGGCGGACAGCCCAACACCGTACCCGCAGGTTCGTTCAATCCGCCCCCGCCTACCCCCGACCCCACCATGCCCACGGCCGACACTGCGGGCCAAGTCGTTGCAGGCTATCACCCCAAACACAATCGCGAGGGGGATCATTCCTAATGAACTCAGCAAAACCGAAGGTCCGAGAAGTTCGAAGATACGGTGTCCCCGGGCGTAACTGGGAGGAAGTCCAAAACCCCAAGGAGCCGGTCCCACCCGCTACCCCCCCGGAAAGCAGCACACCACCCTCAGCCGGAGGCGAAACCATCAACGTCACTGGCGAGCAGATCCCCCAAGGCGGCGACCATAGCGGCAACGGCCCCGAAGGCCCCCCTGTCGGCGCATCATCAGGCGGCAGCAGCGGCAGCGGCGGCGGCGGAACGGGCGGACAGGGCGGAAAGGGGGGTGGCCTTCCGCTGCAACAAATTTGGGGCGGCATCAAATCTGCCGGTGGATGGATCGGGAACAACGCAGGTACGCTTCTACCGCTCGCAGGCGGTTTGATTGGAATGTTCGCGGGGCATGGGGATACCCAGGCCGCACTAAACGCAGTACACGACGGCCGGGCCCAGTACGATAAGCTAGACCCTCGCATCCAGGCGCAATACGCGCGTACATCTGACCAGACGATGGGGGATGCGAACAATAAGATCGCCCAGCTTGACGCGCTCTCGCGGCTTCGGAGCGTTTATAACTCCAACGGCCTAGACGCCAACGCCCGGGCCCAAATTAATCAGGCCCAAACGAGCAACGCGGCCCAGGCTCAGGCGCTCAACAGCCAAATGGACCAACAGATGGAGCAGCGCGGTACGGCTGACTCCGGGGCATCCTATGCCCACGCCCGGGCCAACGCGGTGAACGCGGCCAACGCGAACAACCAAGCCGGAATGAACGCCCTCGCAATGGGGCAGAACAACCGCATGTCTGCGCTCCAAGGCGCGGGACAACTCGCCGGCCAGATTCGCAGCAGCGACGACGCGATCAATCGCTTCAATGCCTACAACCAGACCCAGAACAACCAGTTCAATGCGGGCCAGGGTCAGAACGCCGAACAACAGACCTACGGAAATTCGCTGGACAGGGCCAGCGGCATGGCGAACGCAGACAGCAACCTTGCGAAGGTCTACACGAACAACGCCCAAGCCGTCACTGACCAGTGGAGAGGCGCGGGTCAGGCGGCCGGGGCGATTTACAACCAATACCAGCGGCAGAACGCTTCCCCGGCTTCGTCGGGCTCGGGCGGGACGAATATCTAATGGCTACCAATATCGACCTGGAAGCGCTCAAGCGGCTACGGGGTGGGCTTAACCCCATCGCGCCCGAAGATGCGATATTCAACGATGCCCCCGCGCAGGCGAGGGGTATGGACATGGTACCCGTACCTGTCCAGAAGCTCGATATCTCGCAAGTCCCGTCCAGGCCGGACCCGACCGCTACGGACTCACAGCCGAGCGACTTGACCCGCACGCTCATGGCCCTCAACTCGCCAGCGGACCCCCAGCCAGCGCCCCCGAGCGCGACTGGCAGTAATGGTGTCGACCCTAAAATTCGCAAGTACCTCGTGGGCGAGTCTACTCCCCTCCAGGCGTCCCTACCCACAGGCCAGCCCCTCGCCATCCCCCAGGGCGAAGCCGCCCCAGTCAAAGCCGCTCCGGTTGAGCGCGACGAGCTCCGCGAAGCCCAGGCCCGAGCAGATGCAGCTATGGGGAGGGCGCAGTTTGGCGGCGAGATGAACCAGGCATTGAACCTCATGACCCACCACCAGATGGACGAGGGGTCAGACCTCTACAAGCGTGAGGGTGACGACGCCCAGCGTAGCGTCAAGAACGTGCTCCAACGGCGCGAGGCAGCCCGGCAGGGTTTCGCGGACAAGGTTAACCAAGTCGAGGGCCAGAACAAGATGGACATGTTCGACCCGAACTCGGCGCTCTCAAAGCAGGCCGCCGCAATCGACCTTCAGGCTGGACTCATTACCCCCGAGCAGTATAAGAGCGGAATGTTCACCGCCGCCATGCACCCCCTCCTCAAGGAAGGGGCAGACTTCTCCACGGCGCAGAAGCGCACGGCCCTCCAGGACCGAAAAGAGGCGGATGCCTCCGCAGAGGACACTCGCTACCACAAGGACGTGATCGCTCTCGGGTACGCGAAGCTCAATGCCGACCGGAAGAGGGAAAAAGCCGAGAAGGCCCCGAGCGATATTCCAATCAAGGAACAACACGCAGTTGAGGCAGAGGGTAAGGTACCCGCAGCGGTCGGGAAACTAGAGGCCGCGCGCCAACAAATTCCTTGGTATCAAGCTGCGATTAAAGCGTCTCATTTCGGTTCTTACGGAGAGCAGGCGGCATACGATCGGATACTCACGGATGAAGCCCCCAACGCCCTCGGGGCGAGCGCAGCCGACGCGCGGATCACCCCCGCAATGATAAATCAATTTACGGGTAACGCCCCCGGCTATTTCGCAAACGCGGAACAAGCCTCGGCGCATTGGAACACGCTTAAGGAAAATGCCGCTAAGGCTCGCGACGAAAACCTCGCCGTACTCAAAGCGGGCAATCATAACCCCGCCCAAATTCAGGAGCTCGAGGCTCGCTCCGCTCCGAGCGCTGCCCAATCGGCGGGCCGGTCTGTAACCGGGTATAGCTACAACAAAGACAGGTCCAAGCGAATCCCCGTTTACTCGGATGGTACTAAAGGCCAACCGGAGCCCAGCAATGGATAAGGACGAATTCGGGCCTGTCGAGCCGCTCCACCACGGTGAAGAGTTCGGGCCAGTTGAGCCCATGGCAGACAAGCCCAATGAGGGTGAAGCTAGTGCCCGGGGCCTCGCCCACGGGGCTACTTTCGGCTTTGCACCCGCGATTGCCGGCGGGGCCTCGGCCCTCATGGATGAGCTCCGCGGGGACCCCCGGAGCCTAGCCGAAGCGTATGCCGCGGAGCGTAAAGACTCCCTATCGAAGTTCAAGGCGGCTCACGACGCCCACCCGTACTTTTACAACACGGGGGACGTGGCCGGGAACGTGGTTGGCGGCTTCGCCCTGGCACCTTTGACGGGCGGGGCGTCCCTGGCCGGGGCAGCGGGCGCAGGGGCCCTAGCGGGCGGCCTGAGCGGCTTGGGCGATAGTACCTCCGAGGGTGCGGACTTAGGCGACACCGTAAAGAACGTGGGGGTAGGAGCCGTGGGCGGTGGTCTGGCCGGCGGGTTGGGGCACGCGGCGGGTAGCCTTATCGGCGCTGGCGTCCGCAAGCTGGCGCCCAGTGTGACGAATGCTTTGGACGAAACCGCGGCCACGCAACTCAACCGGGCCGTGGGCGGATCAAACAAGCTCAGCGTAAAGCAGCTTCTGGACAAGCGGGCCGCCCTCGCCGCATTGGACAAAGGCGAGGTTCGGGCACTGGACACCCCCAAGTCCATCTCAGCGAGGATTAACGGGGTAAAGGACGCCGAAGGCAACGTGGTCCAAGAGGGACTTCGCCAGCGTTCAGGCCAGATGAAGGGCGGCGCGATCCGAGCGCTGGACGCCGAGGGCGTGCGGGGGCCGGACGCGGAGGATCTCGCAAAGCACTTCGAGGCCAAGGGCGCGGAGATCCGACAGAACAGCATCGGCTCAGATATTCCCAACTACTACGACCAACTCGCGACGGACACCCGGGCGAAGATCCCTGCGAACGACCTCACCCACGACGGGACCCTGGGGTTGGACCAGTCGGATTCCATGACGATGAACGCCCAACAGCGGGCGGCCAAGGAGTACGACAAGATAGCGGGCCAGTACACTGAGAAAGGCGATGCACTCAAGGACTCCGCATCCACGCTCGGGCAGGCCCGCGACGCCTCAATCGAGTCCGCCACCCAGGCCGCGGCCCCCGGCAGTCGGATCGCCGCGCTTGGCGAAGACTTCAAGGCAATCAAGGCCGAGAACGCACGACACATTGCACTTGGGAATATGGCGAACCGCGGGGCTATCCAACAGGCCAACCGAAGCTCAATCGGACCCGTCGCGGCTATAGGCGCGGTAAGCGGACACGGACTCCCCGCGTTGGCATACCAAGGTTTGAAGACCTTCGGAAACTCCACAGCTGCCGTTGCCGCGCGCAGCGCCAGCCGCGGTGTTTCCCGTATCGCTGAGCTCGCGGCCACCAACCCCCAAGCCCTAGGCAAGTTCGGCGGCGTCCTGTCTCGGGCAGTTGCTCAAGGCCCCGCGAAGATGGCCACTCTAAATTTTGTCCTGGCTAAGGACCCGGCCTACCAACAGCTTCTTCAGCACCACGCGGACGGTACTAGTAACGACGCCCCGCCTCCCGAGATGCCCCAGACCCCGTAGCCTCTCCCCGAACCTCCACCTCGACGTAGACCTCCCCTAAGAGGCCGTATGCCATGTCCGCCCCCACCAACGAGACACTCCTCCGCATTGAAGTTAAGATTGACCGGATTGACGACCGGCTCGGTGGCATTGACGTCACTCTAGCTAGGCAATCCGAGCAGCTGGGGGAGCACATGCGGCGGACTGAAGCGGCGGAGCGGAATCTCCTACACCTTCAGACTGAGATAAAGCCCCTCGCGAAGGCGCACGCAGCCTGGAGTGGCGTGGGTAAGGCCGTGACGGTACTGGCGACTAGCTTGGGTATTATTTCAGCGGCAATTCGGCTTTTGGGGCGCCACTAGGCTTAGCCACCGCGCCGAAGAGGGCTGTGGTTATGTCCCAGACCAGCCCAAAGAACGCCATGAAGAGCCCAGCTACGCCTCCGATAATGGCGAGCACGACTGGGTAAAGAATCAGCGCGGCGACGATTGCGAGTACGAGTCCCATAAGCCCTACCCTAGCACGTTTTCTAGGATGAAACATGGGCCCACGTATTGCCGCGACACTCCTGGTTTTACTCCAGTCTAGCACCTGTTTCGCTACACCCAAGGCCCACCCCAGTAAGTATACGGTGGTTAGCCTCTCGCTCGTTACTCAAGTCAGCGCCGAGTCCGCTACCGCCCTAATCGCCGGTATCGAAGACGCGAACGAGCCCCTGTTCGGCTCGAAAGCCGACTCTATTCTACTCGTGATTGATTCCCCCGGGGGCAGCGTCCCAGACGGTATTCGAATCTCCCGCGCCATCGAGGAGTCTAAAGTCCCGGTGGTTTGCGTGGTGGACGTGGAGGCGGCTTCAATGGCGGCCTACATCCTGGAGTCCTGCCAAGTCCGCCTCATCACCAAGCGCTCAAGCATTATGATTCACGAGCCCGCGATGAGTGGCGAGATTTCCGGCCAGCAGACTGTCTGGAAGAACATTGCCGAGTGGCTGCGGGTAATGACGAAGGGCATGGCCGAGCACATCGCCAGCAGAATGACCGTGACGCCTGCCAGCATCATCGAGCGCATCCGCGGCGGGGCAATGTGGTTCCTGGACTGGGAAGACGCCCTTAAGTTCGGCGCAGTGGACGGGACGGCCTCCAGCGTAGCCGCAGTGCGTAGCAGCCTAGAAACGACGAACCACGTACCCACCCAAGCGAAGTAAACCCAATGGCCCAGCCCAGACCGCCTGACCCTGCCGATCTCGCGTGCGAGATAATCGCGAAGTTCGAGGGATGTAGGCTATATGCTTACGTGGACCAGGCCGGCGTAACCACCATCGGATTCGGCTGTACGGGGCCCAACATTAAGCCCGGGGATATTTGGACCCCAGCCAAAGCCGCAGCCGAGCTCAAGTCCCGCGTGGAGAAAATTGAGCACGTCATGGGCGCAATGGTCGACGTTCCACTCAACCCCAACCAATCCGCAGCCTTAGTGAGCCTAGCCTATAATATAGGGCTTAAAGCGTTCGAGAATTCTACGTTGCGGCGCCTGCTCAACCAAGGGAACTACCTGGCAGCGGCAGACCAATTCCCCCAGTGGGACCACGCCGCTGGCCAAAAGAACGCGGGCTTGACTAACCGAAGGCGCTCGGAACGAACTCTTTACTTAGCGCCGGTTAAAGCGAAGCCGAGTGACAAGGCGCTCGGCTCAGTGTAGCCTCATCCAATGCTCCCCACCCTGCCGTCATCTAGCCTCCTAACTACCCCCTGGACTTGGCGCGCCGTGCTGGCCGGCATCGTTCTGACGGGCACCTTCGCCGTGGGCCGGTACACCGCCGCGAAGCCCACGGTTACCACCAAAGTCGTCGAGCGTGTAGTAACTAAGACGGTCACCGTCCAGGCCGAGGCCAAAGAGGTTAAGCGTCTTCAAACCATAGTCATTTACCGGGACCGCATCGTTAAGAAAGACGGGACCGTGGAGACGAAGACCGAATCCCACACCACCACCGGCAGCGACTCCAAAGAGACGGATACGAAAAGCATACACAAGAACGCAGATGTAGACGTTTCGTCTCAATATTCTGCGGTCTATGCCCAGCCTAATTGGCACTTGGTTGCCTTGGTGGGCTCTCCGGTGTCCCTGAGCCCCGCCCTGCGCTTCGGGGCTTTGGTGGAACGTCGGGTAGTGGGGCCGTTTTACTTGGGCGCCTGGGCGCTCGTAGGGCCCTCTGGATTGAACCCAGAGGCTGGGCTTTCAATTGGAGTGAGTTTCTAATGGATTCGACGGTAGCGACGGCGTGGTGGATGGACCGTACCTTTTGGGTAGCCTTGTTCGCCATGGTGCTCCCGCCCCTGTCCCGTAAGTGGGGCGTGCCGATGGACCCCATGCAAATGAGCACCCTAGCGGTAGTTGTGGCGAGCTACATCGCAGCGCATCATTGGGGTAAGGCCCAGGTCGCTAAAGCGATCATTGAGGCGGCTCAGGCGCCCTGCCCTACGTGTAACCCCGCGGCTCCTCCGGGCCCCTTGGCACCGTAGTTGCAGCAATAGCCGAACGAGTGTACACTCGGCACGCTACGTGCAAGCCGCACGGAAGCCATCCGAGGTCGCCTTGTCCCTGCTCCCCGACGCCAAGAAGTGCTCGACGTGCCTGGTCTGCAAACCTACCAGCGACTTCCACCGCTCCACTAAACGGGCCAGTGGGCTCCAGCCGGCATGTAAGCCTTGCCAGCGCGAGACGAGACGGGCTTGGCGGACGGCGGGTAGGGTGCGCTCGGCTCCCGGCGGCCCCGTTGACATCGACCTGAGCGACCTTGACGAACCCGTGGACGAGGTACTCACGGACGCGGAGATTCTTAAGGCCCAGGCCCCCTCTAAGCCGGCTCCCAAACCGGACATTCAGCCGGACATTCAGCCGGACATTCCGGCCCCTACCGGCCCTCTAAAGCGCGTCCTCATCGTCCCCGACACCCACGTCCCCTATGAAGACGGTCGGGCGTGGAACCTGATGCTGAAGTGCGCCCGCGACTGGAAGCCGGACACGATTGTCATCCTGGGGGACTTCGGGGACTTCTACAGCGTCTCCTCCCACGATAAGCGCCCAGACCGAGTGCGGCTCCTGGATGATGAAGTAGCCTCAATTAACGTACGGCTTACCGAGCTCGACGGCCTGAACGCGAGCGAGAAGTATTTCATCGCTGGTAACCACGAGGACCGCCTCGAGCGCTACCTCACCCAAAAGGCCCCCGAGCTATTTAACCTCGTCAAGGTGCGGGACCTCTTCAAGCTGGATTCCAGGGGCTGGAAGTACACGCCCTACAAGCAATCCCTAAAGCTCGGGAAGCTGAACCTCACTCATGACTGCGGCAATGCCGGGGGCCAGGCCCATACAAAGGCGCTGGGGACCTTCCAGCACAACATCGTAATCGGCCATACCCATAGAATGTCCGTCGCCTACGAAGGCAATGCGGCCGGGGAGTCGCACGTCGGGGCCATGTTCGGCTGGCTCGGGGACGTGAAGGGAATTGACTACATGCACCAAGTCCAGGCTTTGCGCGGCTGGCAACTGGGCTTCGGCGTTGGCTGGATGGAAGAGTCGGGCGTGGTCCACCTCGCCCCGGTGCCGATGGTAAACTACGCCTGCGTCCTGGAAGGGAAGCTTTACCGTGGGTAAGCCGAACGACCGTTCGCTCGGCTCATCGGCCAGGCGTACTCGCTCGGCTCGCTTGGCTCGCTCGGCTCGGATACCCAAGTCCCTCGTCATTAACGGCGAGCGGTGGACGGTAATCCGAGCGAACCTGACCAGGCGCGGGCTGTTGGGCTTGTGCGTCCATACCAAGCTGGAGATCCGACTGGATACGGGCCTTCGGGGTCAAGAGCTCGCGGAGACGTTCCTCCACGAGGTTTTGCACGCCTGTCTTCCAGAACGATTCAACGTGAAGACCGAAGAGAAGATGGTGCTCCGAATTGCGCCTAGGTTGCTCGGTGCCCTGAAGGACATCGGGTGGGCGGGATGAGCAGGCGCGCCGGTGGGGAGGCGCAGGACCTCGGGGCGGGGAAAAGGTGCTCGAAGTGCAAAGCTACGAAGCCCAGAGCTGAGTTTAGGAAAAGTTCCGGCGCGGCCACCGGGCTTGGCAGTCAATGCAAGACGTGTTGCCAGGAATACTCGGCAAGGCGCAAACTTCGCCCCGAGAAGTTTGTAACTGAGAAAGCCTGCTCGAAGTGCAAAGCTACGAAGCCCAGAGCTGAGTTTAGGAAAAGTTCCAAGGCGGCTGACGGGTTGGGGGGTCAGTGCAAGACGTGCGACGGCAAAGTCAAGCGAAAATATAATTATGGACTGGACACCTCCGACATAACGGGGTTGTATGTGACACAGTCGGGACGGTGCGGCATTTGCTGCGCTCCGTTGCTGGGCAGAGATTGCGTGGACCACAACCACACCACAGGCGCTGTCCGGGGAATTCTTTGTGGTACGTGCAACATTCGCGTCGGCCACGTGGAGCGACTTGCCCGCGACCCCATGCTCACAGTTAACGTCGCCGACTTCCTTCTCCCCCACGAGCCCGACCCCAGCGTCCGCATCGTGCTCGAGGCCCTCAAGGCGGCGGGGGAGGCCCGGGCTAAGGCCGAGACCCAGGACCAGCCCGAGCCTCGCAAACCGTCGCGCCTAGCCCTCTTCCGGGCGGCGTAGGCCGGGAACTAGCCACCTAGGCCGCCGGGTCTTCCTCATTCTCCAACTTCAACGGCAGGACAATGAGGTTCGGTATGTGGCTGTCGTCGTAAATTCTCGTGGTCTTAATGGACCCGTGACCGATGGCCGCCGCAATGTCCTCTAGCGAAACCCCCGCCCCCGCCACCGGCTTTACCACCCGCCCGTACGTCTTACTCCACGTGACAAAGCTATGCCGTAGCTCGCCCAGGTTCATCGGCTCGCCCCCCGCCGCTACCGCTGCCTCCGTGGCGAGCTTCTTGACGTGGTTCTCGGACGGTGCCGAACCCCGCGCCTGAAGCCGTAGCGCCGCTGCCAGCGCCACAGGCCCGAGGCTCTGGGGGTGCGTGAGCCCCGTCTTCGCGGACTTCTTGTGAAAGAAGATGACGGTGCCCGCGATCTCCCCCTGCCCGTCCAAGGGCTTCACCTTGAACCAGCCCTTCGCGAGCCGCTCGACCTCGGTGTGGTGCATTCCGCATAGCGCCCTCAAGGCGATGACGTCCCGGGCGGCCTGCGCATCCACGAGGCTCCCCTTCAGGTGCCGGTACGTCTTTAGGGCGGCGTAGACCTTCTCGACGTGCTCCATCGTGTAGCCCACGCTCCCCTGCTCGCGCTTCGTCTTCGCCTGGGGGACTTCCAGGTCCCGCGAGGCGTCCTGCCCGGACTCCAGGAGCCCCTCACTGCGAAGCCAGTGCGTGAACGCCCGCAAGGCCGAGATGTGGAGGCGCCGGGGCTTCATGCTTCGGGCGAGTTCCTTGTACTCGAGCAGGCTCACCTTGCGGAGGTCCGCGCCCTTCAGCGCCTTCATCCACTTGGCCAGGTAGTAGAGGTTCACGTTGCACCACTTCTTGGTGATGTGGTGGGCACTCGACTCGTCCAGGCAGTCGGCCTGGTACTTGGCGAGGAGATCGGGGGTGATGCAGAGCCCTTCACTCGGTACGTATCCGGGTACGTAGACCCGCTTGGACGCGGCGGCGCGATACTCGGCCGGGGCGCGGTTAAAGAGGGCGAGCTCAGCGGACGCCTCCTTTCCCGTCTGCACGTCCAGCGTAATCCCGTACCGGGCGCCGTTCCGCTTCGCCTCCAGGACGTAGACCTTCTTCCCGTAACGGTCCAGCTTTACTCGGCCGCCCTCCCATCGCCCTGCATCGCCTTCAAGCCATTGAGCCTGCATGTAGCCTCCGAGGGTACGTAGAAAGTACGTAGACTATTCTACCTTTTCTCGTTCGGCTTCACAAACTCGAGCAAATTCAGTGACCCCGGCCTGGCTCGAACAGGCGACCTGTTGTTTAGGAAACGGAGGGCCGAACTTTTTAACACTCGGCTTTTCTTGGTTTTGGGAGGGAGATTTAGCTTTACGCCGAGCGAGACATGAGCCGAGCGAGGTTTAATCGGCTGGCGTAGTACGTAGAAAGTACGTAGGAGTACGTAGAGTTCTCGTTCGGCTCACGGCCTAGCGGCGCTTACGGGTGGACGCGATGAGGGCCTGGACTTCCGCCTGGGCCGCTACATCGTCGTAGGGCCGAGGCGCTGGCGCGGGCTCGGGACGCTTCGGGGCGGCCTTGGTACCGGGAAGCCGGGACACCTTCTCCACGCTCTCCACCGTCACCATGCTCTGCCGGCCGTGCTTTCGGCCTCGCTTCAACTCCCCATCGCGGAGGAGGCTGAAGATTTTCTTCGGGCTGCACCCTAGGCGGGCCGCGGCTTGCCTCACCGTCATGGCCACTGCTTCGGGGGGTACGTAGCCCGCTGAGGGTGGAGTACGTAGGGGTACGTAGACTTCGATGAGGGCTCTAAGACTGGCGAGCTCCGAGCGCAGGGCCCGGAGCTCCTCCAGGACCAGGTCAGCGGGAGGGGTAGAAGCTGACCCGGTCATTCCTTTCACGAGTACCAGCGCGCGAAGTCAAAATTAAGCGTTTGCAGCGCGGCCCTGGAGAGGTCGACGGCGTTCTCCGCACCCTGTGATATGGCAGTGAGAACGTCCTTCCACAGGTCCTCCTCGGCCCCGTGCGCGGCCTCGTCGTCGGCGCTCCACCTGCGGATCACCTCCAGCCTCTCGTAAACCTCCTCGACTGTCATAGGCCCGCCCGCTTTCGGTTAGCCCTGGCCGTCGACAGGAGGGCATAGCCGCAAATGTCCTGCCAGGGAGACTCCCCGAAGGCGTCTTTCGCGGTCGCGATTCGGAAAAGCTTGTCCAAGACCCGGACCATGGTCAGGGCGTCATCGAGCTTCTCCGCGGGGATGCCCCCGGGGTAGAGGATCGACATGATGGACCCGGCCTTCGAAAAGCTGTCGCCGTAGGCAATTTGCTTCTGCTGGACGAGGAGGCCGATCTGCTGCCCCAGCCCAACGTAATCGGGCATAGCGATAGACGCCTCTTCGGTATCCTGCCTGGCGGCCGTCTGCTCCGGCGTTAGCACCACGAGTTCCTCGACGTTCATTGCTTCCCCCTTCGGATGTAGACCTTGGCCGGTGACTTGGGCGTGGTGGCCTCGTCGCAAAAATCTCCCAAACGGCAGAGGACCTCCAACTCGTACGGGAGGGCGCAGCCGTAGCTTTCGCTACGGTGCCAATAAATGAACGGCGGGCGCCCCCAAATGGTTTCGATGACCTCCCCTGTACTCCCCGGCCGAGCGATGCGGCGAGGCGATAAACCCGAGTCGCTCATGTCGTCGTATTGGTTCACTAGGGACTGAACCCAGTCCCCGAATCGAATCGTCGAGAAATCGTCTTCGACGAGTGAGCCGAGCATGGCGTCTCCCAAGTGCTGCAAATTCCGGCCTGACGGCATCTTTCTATCCATTCGGGACTCTCCAATTTTAATTGAATTGAATGTATCTGGTACTGTATACAAATCAATGTACGCCAATGAATACAACGGCCTAGCTGTCGTACGAGTGGACGAAAGGTTGCCCTACGTCCGCAGCTTTGGTACACCCCGAGCCGTGAATGGCCCGATACTCCCGCCGCCTGGGAAGCCGCCGCGGAAAGAGTCTCGCGTGCTCACCCTTCGCCTCCCCGCGACCAGCGTGGAAGCCCTCGCCGCCATTGCGAAAGCCTCGCATTTGACCCTCAACGCCGTAGGCGTCGCCTTCTTGGATTTTGCTCTTGCAGAGTACCGCAAAGAACAGGCTTGGAAAGCCGCGCAAGACGCTAAGTAGAGTAGCTTGGCGAGCGCTGCTCCGGTCGGCTTCTACCCTACTTGGCGTACAGGGTGTGTATAGCCGAGCGAGTACACCCTCTTGACGCCTACTGACATCGCGTATACCTTGCCTACTGCCGAGCGCATTCGCCCTCGGATAACGGAAAAGGAAAGGGAGACTGTAATGCCTAGGACTGCGAAGACGACGAAGGCCAGAGTTAAGTCGGGTAGCAACCACGCTGGGAACAACGCTAAGACTCGGGACGATTCGACCATACCCTCCCCGTCTGACTTTCAAGAACTCTCCCGGGAAGACCAACTTCTCAAGGTAGCCGAAGCGAACCTTAAGACGTACGGCTCCATCGAGCCCCCCCGCGAAGTCATCATGTGGGCGCAGAAGCACACTTGCACCCGATGCGGGAGGCAAGGCGACGTTTCCCTCTTCGGAATGAAGAACGACAAACGGAACGGGAAGACCTACATCCAAAACTGGTGCCGGCAATGCCGTAGCTCGAACGCGTCCCACCCCACCCGCTTTGGACGTCCGCCCCGCGCTAAGCCAGTTCCCCGGTTTAAGACCGCTATGCTCAAGGCTATGACGGTAGCGCAGCGTGCTCGGTACGAGGCGCTCTACGCCGAAATAGCTCCCGCCGGTCAGGAGTAGCCCGCTCATCGCGCGTACACCCGGCGACGTTCAAGCCGCCCAAGGTACTTTAGGCCAATTCCAATTCCATCGAAAACGTTATGCTGCAAGGACGCCGGGCAGGGCTCTATTTTAAGGAGCTCGTCCGGCGTCAGTCTTTCCTGGATACGGTCGGTCATTACGTCCCCGTCTACCGTCCCCTTCCACGCCTTCGGCTGGTAGCTGATCCGGTGCATCCAGGGGTACGCCCCCGACAAGTGGCCGATGACGCCGATCAGCGGCAGGAGCGACGTGTTCGGGTCCACCCCGCGGCCAGGGTAAATTTGCATCCACTCTGCGACGAGCGAATGGACCGCGCATTCTGGCTTCGCCCCTTGGAAAGCCCAAAGAAGGACGGCCCGGGCCATCTCCATCTGTTCCGCAAGGCCCGCTCCGCTCAGGTCCGCATTCTTTACGAGCGCGGCGCGGAGTAAGGATTTCGTCTTCGGGTCGAAAAGGGCAACGCCGCAAGCGCGGATACCGGGATCAATAGAGAGAATCATTGCGGGCGCTCCATTGTTGGGCGAGTGGGGCTGCAGCCCAGGTTGCGGAGAATTCCGCAGAGAGTCTCGTTTGAAATGCTGAACCGCTGGCAGAGTTCGAAGTTAGTTGACCCCTCCTTCGCGATGGCGGCGATTCGGTCGGCCCTTAATTCCCGCGCGGCCTTTCGCATTAGTACGCCTCCGCTTCGGCGCGCTCCATAAAGAAATGGATACCGTTGGTGCAGTCAACTCTGCGGTCCTCGTCGAATGAGGCGGGGGTTGCAACTTTGCCAATCTCGTAGGTGAACTCGTAATCGTGGCTAGACCGAAACCTCGGGGCTTCAGAGATCGAGCCGTCCAGTGTGAACGCCCGCAAGGGGGTCGCCTTCGAAGCGCGGCATTTCCGGCCGCACAAAGCCGAAACGCGAAGTGCGTCTGTGGGGATGTGAAGCTCTAGAATGACTGGGCTAGAGTCCGCAAAAACCTTTTTATAAGCGATGAAACCTCCTGCCTCGGGGCACACGGAGCGCCCTACAAGCGAAACGCCAACCAGGTTCGCGCCAACCAGGTTCGCTCTAGTCAGGTTCGCGCTACCCAGGTTCGCATCAGTCAGGTTCGCGCCATACAGGTTCGCTCGAGTCAGGTTCGCGCTACCCAGGTTCGCATCAGTCAGGTTCGCTCTAGTCAGGTTCGCGCTATACAGGTTCGCGCTACCCAGGTTCGCATCAATCAGGTTCGCGCTAGTCAGGTTCGCGCCATACAGGTTCGCGCCAGCCAAGTCCGCATCAGTCAGGTTCGCGCCATACAGGTTCGCGCCATTCAGGTTCGCGCTAGTCAGGTCCGCTCCAACCAGGTTCGCTCCAACCAGGTTCGCTCCAACCAGGGTTGCGCCATACAGGTTCGCTCCAACCAGGGTTGCGCCATACAGGTTCGCGCCATACAGGTTCGCTCCAACCAGGGTTGCGCCATACAGGGTTGCGCTAGTCAGGTTCGCTCCAACCAGGGTTGCGCCATACAGGTTCGCGCTAGTCAGGTTCGCGCAGGCTCCCCCAGTATCCCTTCGAAACCACTTGGCGTGCGACTCAAGGACCGCCTTCAACTCGTCCGCAGTACAGGTTTTCATTTCAGATCCCCAGTTCAATGGTTGCTTCGTTGGACTCGTCCAGCGCTTCAATTCCCGGCATGGGCTCGCTCAGGTCCGCATTCTTTACGAGCGCGGCGCGGAGTAAGGATTTCGTCTTCGGGTCGAAAAGGGCAACGCCGCAAGCGCGGATACCGGGATCAATAGAGAGAATCATCGGAGCACCCCGTCCAGAAACTGCCGGCGATGAGTCTCCATGAGTGCCGCCCGGTGAAATTCCCAGCCGCCCGTTCGCGTGGCGACCGTTTCGCTCGGGAGGGGGTCTACGAATCCCGCTTTACGCGCCCGGTAAACAACGTCCCTCACTGCCCCATGGGTTGAGCCCAGCCGCACCGCAATCTCTTTCTGCGAAACCCCCAGATTGTACAAATTGACAATGCGCGCGTTGAGGCCGAGGCCCATGTTGAAGCTCGTGGTCCTCATCGGTCCACCACGGTCGACGTGCCGAGCTCAATGTCCCGAACGTGTCTTAGTTCGTGACGCAGAACGTGCGGGTGCATTGAGCTAACCCAGACGGTATTAGTTGCCCGGAACGTCTTTCCGTCCACGGGTGCAAACCCGAGTGGGGTATTGCTGAACGCGAAGCCGGCGCTCACGCCCACAAAGAGAATCGTCCACCCTTGTGCGCGTGTGCCGGCTATCGAAGACTCTACCAGGACATGGCCGCGCGCTTCTTTGCATGTCAATAAGTCCGGGTATTGCACTTTCACGTCAAAGCCTTGGACGTTGCCGCAATGCGTCGGGGCGGCTCCTTGAACATGCGCGCAGCCTGCGAACGCGAGTAGAATCGGGAGAAACGTCTTCATGACGTCTCCTCAAGGGCTTCAATTCCAGGAAAGGGCTCGCTCAAATCAAGCGAAGCGAGATCTTGCGCAATCTCGAGAAGCTCCGCAGGCGTCAGATCCTCGTTCGACTCCAGGACCGAGATGTACTGCTCAGCTTGCGCACTAAACTTCGCATTTTTCGCTTTAGATGCATTCATTTTCTCTCTCCGTGCCGCCCCCTGGCCGTTGCGGCCAGGTGTTCGTCACCCAATGAACCGATATTACGCGCGTTCGGCTATTCAGTCAACGAGCGTGCCAACCCTACAAGTGCGCCTCCAGTGCAATCAAGTCCCTACGAATTGCCGAACGCGCACTCGTTCGGCCTCTTTACTTTGCGTCGCCATAAGACTTACCCACGTCCCCGGCCGCATTGAGAGGCAAGTCCCGGCACCAGTCCGGCGCCGTCTTCATTGCCGTGAGCGCCAATTGCAGCGCGTTTTCGGCGTCGGACTCATCGGCCAGAAACACAACCTCGTCGTGAGACATGGTTACGATGTGGTATCCAGCCGCACGAATACGAAGCATTTGTTCCGCGACGACGGTGCGTGCGAGCGCCTGGACAATGTTTTCCGTCATGGCGCCGCCGTACGTCTTCGTCACCATCTTACCGCGGGGACCACCCATGTAGGTGTACCCGCTGTCCTCCCGGCGCAAGCCCGGGTAGCGAAGCAGGAGGCCGTTGGGCATGACAATCCCATGCCGTACGGTACGGAGGCACTCCCCTGGCCCGAAAGCCGCCTGGGCCCCCTCCTCCATCGCCCCGAGCACCCTTTCCATGCCCGCCCAGAGCTCGACGATGGGGGCGTTGGTGTTCCGGTACTTATTGACGAAGAACCGAGTCACGGCGCAGTGGACCATTCGGTCTTCCAGCGAAAGCCGGGAGGGCATTTCCTCCACCCGTTGAGCGAACTTCGAGTTCGACTCGAAGGCGTCTACATTCACCCCGTATTGCTCGGCGTCCTTGGTACGGAACTGGACGGGATCACCGCCGAGGGCCCCGGCCAGCAGGACTTGGGAGAACTTCGCCCACCCGAGGCCGTACCCGAGGCCGATCAACATGCTCTTCGCGACCTGGCGCTCTACGGGGGTCTCTTTCTTTGAAAGCTTACGCCCGAAGTAGGCGCTACCGGCGTCGGAGTAGAAGTCCTCGCCAGAGGCATCGTTCCGGCGGAAGGTCTCCATGAGGTCCATGTGCCCGGAAAGCCATGCCGTCACCCGGGGCTCGATTTGAGCCGAGTCCGCGACCACGAGCATCTTCCCGGGGGGCGCGAGGAGGCTCGCCCTTAAGGTCCCCCCGCGCATGAGGTTCTGGAAGTTCATCGAGTCCCCGCCGCTCCACCGTCCGGTATGGGCACCGTAAAAC
>ENA-OFCI01000295-OFCI01000295.1-metagenomes-genome-assembly--contig:-NODE-295-length-32849-cov-4.455480_pt1 | contig 32849 bp, 15 predicted proteins | sample MGYA00153391_OFCI01 | MGnify analysis MGYA00153391
CGTGAGGAGGCGGGCGATGGCGGCCGCATCCTCGATGGCCGCGATGAGCTTCAGTGGCCCGCCGCAGTGCGGGCAGCGCTCGATGTCGATATCGAACACGCGCTTCAACAATTGCGCCCAACGCATGCGCCCCTTCGCACTCCCGACCGGCAGGTGGGCGCAATCGCCTGCGTGCATGGGTGCGGGTGCGCTCGCCGTCGGCGGTACCGGTACCGGCACCACCGCCTTGCGCAGTGTCGCGTTCGGTGCCAGCACCCCATGAAAGCGGATCAGATGCAGTCGCGGTCGCGGCACCAGCGCGGCCAGGCGCTGCATGAATTCCATCGGTGCCATCACATGGTGGCTGGTGCCATCGCGCCACGCTGTCTTGAGCTTCAGTACCACCTGCCCGTCGGTGCCAACCCTCAAGCGTTAAATGACTGCTTTCGGGAAATTCGTAGGACCGCTATGGGTCAGGTGCGGCGGTTCCCGCGAGAAAAAAGCGGTCGTTGCCGCCACCAATTCCACACTAGCGCGCAGAATTCAGAACAGGTCTATTAGCCACGAAACCATTCGCTAGTCAGAAATGTTTGTTGGTATCGGCAGTGCAAAATCCACACGATATTCCGGATACCTTTTTTTTCGTTTTGGCCGCGTGTCTATCCGCGACGCTGATGACAGCTCTGAACGATGCTCAAGTCTCCTCTCGCGTCCCCCTGTGATGTTGCACGGGGTTTTTTTGGCCTCGTGAGCGACGCCGATTTCATCAAGCGAGTCTGGAAATGAACGAGGCTGAAATCAGACGGCCCGTATTTTCCATCTATCATTTTCCAGATCTCAACGCGACAGAAACGTCACGGGTTCACCGTCAATTCTGAATACTTTTTTCGCTACCAACTTACAGCACAGCCGTTTCCCCAAACCCGCTCCCAAATCCCCTCACCTATTTTTGAAGCGCAGATAAATTAAGACCCCTTACCAACTTACGGCCCCGCCCGTTTCCCTAACCCCCTCCCCCCTAAAAACTCGCTTTTTTGTGTCCCTCTCACGCCGCCCGTTGAACCTCGGAAGTCTGCTTTTCCTCCGCACCCTTTGATGCCTCGCTGCGCGTCCCCAAATTGAAGTGGGTGTCGAATTTAAATTAAAAAAGCGAGTTTTTCAGGGGGGTGGTGAGAAGGAAACGGCTGGGCTGTAAGTTGGTTGGGTGATTGTTTTTTAGAGGGGTTGGGTTGGGGGTGGTTTGAGGTAACGCCTGGGCTGTAAGTTGGTAGCGATTAATCCGGACAGTGGTGCGTTTTTTTTGTTTTCTGGCATGCTTCGTTTATTGCTAAATTTGTGGTCACTAAACTATGGATGTAGACCAGCCTGTTCACCCCTTACCGCCCACCGGCTCCATCGCCAGTTTGCTGGACGGGCCGCCGTCGGCCGCCGTACAAGCGTCGTTGGCTAGTCGCGTCCGCCGCGTCACGTTTGAGGACGCGTGCCAGGACGATGAGCATGACCGGCGCCCGCATGGCCTGCGACCATTGGGCCCAGAGTTCGATGGCAACGCTGGTGCACCGTCGATTATTCGTCGTATGCTTTGTCTGATGAAGAAGAACCCTGACCGTGTATTTTCTTCAACCTGCTTTGGTGAAGCCGGCATATCGCTGCACACTGCTGCGCAATCGCTAACACGACTGGCGAAACAGCAATTAATTGAACCGGCGCCATGCCCTGCTGATATATCACCGCGCCGTGGCGGTTGCCCCAAGCGCTTCTATCGAGTGCCTCAACGACCGGCGATAATCGCCGACCGGCCTATCCCTGAAAGGACATCATTTGAACGCTCCCTACCCTCGCCCGGTTGAGCCACAGCCGCCTGACCACACCGGACTTGAATACGTTGGTTTCTGGCTGCGGGTGGTCGCTTCCCTGGTGGACACCGTGGTGATAGTTCTGCTGACCGCCCCGCTCATGCTCGCTATTTACGGCATGGCCTATTACACGCATTCTGGCGGACGCTGGTTCGCTGGTGTCTGGGATTTTATCCTTACGTTTTGTTTGCCGATCGCCGCGTCCGTCTACCTGTGGGTACGCTTCGGGGCGACGCCCGGCAAGATGATGGTCTCAGCGAAAATTGTGGATGCGAGCACGGGGCGGCCGCCCAGCGTCGAGCAATCGCTAATACGATATTTCAGTTATTTCATATCGCTCATTCCGCTCGGCCTGGGCATCTTTTGGGTGGCGTTTGACGTTAAGAAACAAGGGTGGCACGATCATATTGCGAACACCGTGGTGGTGCGACCGAAACCGCTCCAAGGGGTGACGTTTGGACGCACACCTGGGCGGTCCAAATTGAATTGACGCCAACAGCTCAGGCTTTCACAATGCGCGATAATCATGCATCCCAGTAAAAGATGCGTCCTTCGGCGGCAAGATCAACCAGTTAATTTAAGGCAAAAAAGGGAAAAAAAGTGGCAACTGAAAATATGCAAAGTCAGAGCCGAATTACACGCTTAGTCGGGTTTTTAAAAAATGACCCTGATAATTTATCGCTATTAGGCGAGCTCGCAGATTTACAGATCGCTTCTGGTGGCTATCAAGACGCAAGAGAAATGCTGCAAAGGGCGCTAAAGCTGGAGCCGACTAATTTAGCAATACGATTTCGCATGGCTGATATTGATATTGCAATGGGTAACCTTGGCGCGGCCGAAGCAGCATTGCACAAACTTGAAAGCGATGGTTGTACAAGCCCTGCTATTGCTCACAATCTCGCATTTATTGATATTTCACGCGGGAATTACCAGGCGGCATTACGAATTCTTTTAGCACAGCCGTTACACGCCACGCTGCCAGAAAATATTGCCTTGCAGTTGCATTGCCTGCATCAGCTTGGCGATATCGATGGCGCTCTGCACGAAGTCGAAAAGGCATTACAGCATTGGAGCAACGATGCCCGTTTGCTGGGCTGGGCTAGCTTATTGCATCTTGATGCAAACCATATAAGCGAGGCCAGAAAGTATGCTGCACTGTACGCTCAGCAACCTGTTGAAACTATCGAAGGCCTGATATGTTGCGGCACACTAGCATTAGCGGATCGAGATCCCAATGCGGCAGAAAATTTATTTCAACGCGCCATTGAGCGCAGTCCGAGCCAAGGTCGCGCATGGTCAGGGCTCGCAACAGCGTATCTACTAAACGAGAAGTTGGCAGCTTCCCAGGAGGCTTTTAAACGCGCGGTAACACTGATGCCAGATCACGTCGGTACGTGGCTGACAAAGGGTTGGTGTGAGATTGTTTCGGGTGATTTGACGCAAGCAGAGACAGATTTTCAGGCGGCTCTGATGCTTGACCGTAATTTTGCTGAAAGTCATGGAAGCCTTGCAGTTGTACTGGTGCTACAGCACAAAAAAGATGCCGCGCAAATATCGCTTGAGCTGGCACTACGGCTGAATCGCAAATGTTTATCAGCACAATTTGCATCGTCTCTGCTTTCACGTCAGATACATGATGCTGAGTCTTGCCGTCAATTTGTCAAAAAATTGCTGCAAGAAAATGGTGGCTTGGTGATTAAAAGCTAACAACTCAACGGAGTCTAAACCTGTGCCTTGGCGGTTGCCAAATTCCGGTTTTTTAGTGCGGCGCTTAGTGCAAACCCTTGTCCGCCGCGTGTGATGCAAGCCATATCGATGCAGCATTGACTGAGCCTTGCCCTTCCTTTAGACCAAGTTTTATTTGTGCGGCAATTTTTCGCATTTCATCTAGCAGCGCTTGATTATCATTAGGCTTAGTTAAGCCGAGTTCCAGATAATCGAGCGCTATGGCGAGCTCCTCGTTCACCATATGCAAAAGCCCTGTTTTGAATAAAACGAGCGGGGCGGCGCTTCCGAGCTTGTCCAGAGGTGACCAGGCGAGCCTTGCCTCGGTCATCCTTCCCGCGCTTAGTAATAAAAGGCCGAGCTGAAAACATGCGATATCGAGTTGCTGATCACACGATACTGCTATTGCGGTTGCGTTAATCGCATCGTCCATGCGCCCTGTTGCAGCGTATTGCGAACCTAATAAAAAATGAGCCTGCGCAAGATTAGGGCTCATTTGCAGCACGTACTCCAGCTGGCGGATCGCTTCCTCGTGCTGGCCAACCATGCCTGCGTTGGCCGCAAGCGTAATTAAATCAAGTAGTTCGTGGTCTGTTGTTAACATTTTATAGTCCGTGGCGATTTTTAAGTGACTGACTTTAATAAGTATTGTACTGCGCTAGCGGGGGCGACAAGCGGGATCGACTACTCGCTATAAAAATAATTACTTAAAACCCCTAAACATTTTTTTAAAGGTCTGGATAACTTGGTATCAGAGCCAACTCTATAGGTACAAAACAAAATGTCAGCCATTATCAGCGCAAATTCTTTAGGTGTCTCCAACAGCTCGCTATTCACGCTAGGTCAGCGCGGCGCAATCGGCTCAGCCGCGCAGGGGCGCGCTCGCGAGAACATTTATGTTGATATTGCCAATGGCAACCTGGTGGTGCAAAAGCAGGACGACCTGTTGGTCGGGCGGGGGCTGGATTTGGCTACAGTGCGGACGTATAACAGTCAGGGCGTGCTGGATGGCGACAATAATGACAACTGGCGGATTGGTTTTTACAAGAGCCTTTTGCTGACGGGCACGGCTAATCAGGCGGGTAGCTCAGTTGTGCGAACTGATGGTGATGGCTCGACAGCAACCTACAACTACGACACTGTCGCCAAGCTCTATCGCACCACCGACGGAGCAGGCGCCAACGACACGATTTCATACAGCACGCTGACCGGTATATGGACACGAACTAACGGCAGCACACAGGGGACAGAAAAGTACGATACAGATGTTACCGGCAAGATCGGCAAGATTCTCTCCGCCACCGATATTAGCGGCAACACCATCAACTATAGCTACAGCGGCAACCTGATTAGCAAGATCGTTGATAGCAATGGAGAAACCACTTTCCTTGACTACAACGCCACTAATCAGCTGATCGATATTCGTATTCGAGATACCAGTGGCAAAGATACGAGACGCACCAGTTATGCCTATGACGCAAGCGGTCGGTTGAGCACGGTCATCACGGACTTGACCCCTGATGACAATAGTATTACTGATGGCATCACTTATATCGTTAGTTATACCTACGAGGGTGCGAGCAACCGCATTGCCTCAATGACACAAACGGACGGCACGGCGGTCAACTTTGGCTATACGCTCTATGCGGACGGTAAATACAAACTGACCAGCATGACCGAAATCCTCGCTGGCAGCGTCACTCGTGCTACCAGCTACGACTACACAACATCAGGTCTGACCACTGTCACGGATCCGCTCGGCAACAGAACGGTATTCAAGTACGACAACAACGGTCAGTTAACCGAAATTGCTGGCTCGGCGGTTTCGTCCAATGGGGACTTGGCCAAAGCGTCGCAAACCAATGCATTCACTTACGACAGCTTTGGTAATGTCAAAACCGCAACTGACGGCAACGGCAACGTCATCAACATGGCCTACGACGGTAACGGCAATTTACTGACGCAAATTGACGCTGCTGGCAACACCATTACACATACCTATGGAATGCTGAATGAATTGTTGACTGAGACCGTCAGCACAGCGGCAGGCAATGCCACCACGCAATATATTTATGACGCCCAGAATCAAACCAAGGCTCTCGGTGTCGGCAATGCAAAAATTGACCGCCTGCGTTTTGTCGTTTCTCCCGAAGGGCGGGTGACCGAGTATCGCTATAACGCCTTTGGGCAACGCGTTGCGGCCATTCAGTATCTGGCAAATACGCTTGCAACTGTCAACGCCACTTTGAAGCAGCTATACGACTGGACGCAAGTAGCGGGTACCGATAAAACCCTGACGGCACGAACCGATTACACCTATGATTTCCGGGGACAGCTAAATACGGAAACGCATTACGCCACGGTGGACACAATGGGTGCTGGCGTCAGCGATGCCGCAGCGCAAGTCATCAAGTACGTGTATGACCAGGCTGGGCAGCTTATCAGCAGCATCGATGCAAAAAAGCAAATCAACACAAAAGGCTCCACGACCATTTTCGCCTATGACGGCTTGGGTCGTCTGCTGGCCAGCACTGACGGGCTGAGTAATACCACCACCTATATCTACGACGATGTTCATAACAAGACCAAGCTCACCAACTCGGTCGGCCTGTCCACCATTTCCACCTTTGACGCCAGCGGACGCCTGATCTCAATACAGGAAAACGCGGCTGTCCAGGCCACCACCCAGTACTTCTACGATGATGATGGCCGCCTGCGCGCCACCCAGGACCCAACTGGCGTGATGCATTTCATGCTCTATGATGCCGCTGGCCGCAAGGTTGCCGATATTGATGGCGATGGCACCGTTGTTGAGCACATCTACGACCAGAGCAACCAAGAAGTCCAAACCAAAACCTATGCGACGGCGGCTAATCTAGACCTGCTTAGAGGGAGCATAGATAAAAAGCCTTCCCTGTCAGCAACGCTTGACACTGTTCGCCCGGCAGCCGATGCCATCAATGACCGCATCACCTATCGCGTCTACGACAAAGCCAACCGCTTGGTCAGAACCATTGATGAGGCGGGCTATGTCGTCCAATTTAGCTATGATCAAGCCGCGCGCTTGATTGGCATCAGGCAATATGCCATTGCCATATCGAGCACAGGATTGACGCCGCTGACCGCGGCAACGGCCGCACTGACCGTGGACGCAGTCAATGACCGCGTTAGCAAAAATCTTTACGATAAAGATGGCCTGCTCGTTGGCAGCGTTGATGGCGAAGGCTATCTGGTCGAATATGGTTACGACAAGGGTGGTCGCCAGGTCATGCGTAAGCGCTATGCCGATGTTGCCCTGCCGACTGGTGCCGACCTCGCTGGTGTTGCCAGCTATCGTCCCGTGACCGGCGGCTTCATTCAGGAACTGACCTACTACAATGACTTAAACCAGGTTATTGCTACTGTTGACGGAGAAAACTACTTTACCGAACGCAAATATGACCTGAACGGCAATTTAGCCATCATCACCCGGTATGCGACCAAGCTGACGGCCACGCCTGCGGTCAGCGCCAAGCCGGATGCATTCAGACCAGCGGCCAACGCCGCCGCGGATCGTAGCCAAAATTACACCTACAACGCGCGCAATCAGCTTGACACGGAAACCAATTTTGAGGGCACAGTCACCAAGTACACTTACAACGAGATTGGGCAGTTACTCACGACATCGGTCGATAACAGCAACACCCGCACACTGACACGCCGGTACGACATTCAAGGGCGTTTGATTGGCGAATTGTCAGGCGAGGGCAGTGCCGCGCTTACTGCAAAAACATCACCAACACCAGCCGATATTAATGACCTCTACGCTACCTATGGCCTCACCCACGCCTACGACACCGCGGGTCGCCGCATTAGCACAACAGATGCCCTAGGTCACGCCACTTTCTTTTATTACGACAACGATGGGCGCATTGCGTACACCGTTGATGGAGCAGGCGACGTAGAGTCACGCCATTACAACGCCCTGAACGAGCTTAATCGCACCACGCGTTACGCTGGTAAAATCGCGCAAGCAAACCTCGCAAACCTGACTGGTGGCCTGGTCACCTCGGCGTTCACCGCCGTGGTTAACAGCATAGCGAACAGCGCCCAAGACAGCGCCACGATCACTGCCTACTACGGCACCGGACGAGTACAAACGACCACCGATGCCCAGGGCAATACCGTCTCGCATGCCTACGACGCGTTTGGCGACGAGATAAAACGTGCTGACAGCATCGACAGCAGCACCTCGCTTGCTCACGCCTATGAATACGACCGGCGTGGTTTGCAAACCAAGGTGACCTGGGATCCAACGGTAGGCAGCCTGACTGGGCTCAACATCAGCAACACCACCCAATACGATGCCTTTGGTCGCGCTACCACTACCGTTGATGGCCTAGGCAAAACTGAAGTGATGGCCTACGACAAGCTCGGTCGCATGGTAACCGACATCGATCGTCTGAACAATAAAAGCACCACGACCTACGATGCCTTTGACCGCGTCGTCACGCAGACTGATCGGACGGCTGCGCTTAACAAAACGATCTACGCGTATGACGACACCAAACGATCAGTCACCGTTACCACCCCCGAAGGGCTGACGTTTAAGACTATCCACAACCAGCATGGGCAAACTGACAGCGTCACCGATACGTTGGGCAATATCACCAGCTACCAGTACGACAAAAACGGCAATCTGAAAATCGTTACTCGCCAGAGCGAAGACAAAACCCTCAGTACGACGACCAAGAGCGATTACGATGCCGCCAACCACCTCGTTAAAACAACTGACGCCGACGGCAATCAGGTTGCCTATGCCTATGACGGTGCCAATCGTGTTCTGACGCGCGCGGTCGATCCCGCAGGGCTCAATCTCCAAACGAGTTATGCCTATGATGGCAAAGGTCAGCAAATCAACGTCACCGATCCCAATGGCAGCCGCACTGATTTTGCGTTTGACCGCAAGGGGCAGTTGAAGGCTGCAACCGTAGACGCTGCTGGGCTCAATCTCGTTACCGCCTACGCCTACGATGGGCGTGGTAAAACCCTGTCGGTGACTGACCCGACTGGTATCGTGACCACCTACACCTACGATAAGTTGGGGCGGCGTACTGCGGAAACACGCGATCCTAAAACCAGCCCAACAGACACTACCCCCCACCTAAATCTGAAACGCACCTACCAATACGACGCCAACAACAACGTCGTGTTGGCGGTAGATGCGCTCGGCAACGCCACCCGCTACGTGTATGACGCCAATGATCGGCAGGTCTACAGTGTTGATGCGCTCGGCAACGTCAGCCAACGCGACTACGATGGCGATGGGCGTGTGCTCAGAACCATTGCTTACCGTGACCCGATTGCTGCGCTAGCCAATGGTGCCAATCAACTCACCTTCGCCGAAATCAGCACCCTGCCGACAGTGCCTGCCCGTACCGACGCCGTTACCAGAAATGCCTATGACAAAGATGGCCGTCTGGTGCGCGAAGCCACCCAATTGGGCGGCGCTGGTAACAATTGGGCGCTCACCGTCTATACCCGCGATGGCGACGGCAACGTCGTTGATCGAGTTACCTATGCCAAGCCAGTTGCCATGGGCTACAACATCAACGGCACTGATATTTTGAAGGCCGAACTGCCGCCACTGCAGCCGAACAAGCCGCAAATTGATAATCGTGACCCAAAGCACGACTTGCACATTCACACGGTTTATGACTACCTGAATCGTGCGGTGCTGACCGCCACCGTGCAAGGCGCAACAGTCGATACGAATAATGTCACCACGTCCTACACCGTTGCCCTCATCACCCAAAGCTACGATGCAGTCGGAAATGTGATTTCGCGTACCGATTTCGCCACCGCAGTCACGGCAGCTGACTTGGCAACAGCTACGCTACAGACAGCGGTTGCCACGGCCAAAGCCGCCTTAGCATCAGACCGCAATATCCGCATCGCCTACGACCAAGCCAACCGCGAGGTCTATCGGGTTGACGGGGTTGGCGCACTGAGCCAACTCACCTATGACGCGAATGGCAATATCACTGCCCGCACCAGCTACGCCAAGGCCATTACGGCCGCTGGCGCGCTCACCGATATATCGTTAACCGCTCTGGCAAGCCAGGTCAGCGCCGCCACCGATGCCGGGCGCGACCGCGTCTTGCGCGCCACCTACGATACCGCCAATCGTTTGGTAGACAGTGTGGATGCTATCGGCGCCGTCACCCGCCGACAATACGATGCCAATGGTAATGTCATCAGCATGACAGGCTTTGCCGTCCCCATCACCGGGAACGCCTCATCATCCGGCGTGCAAACCTCCGCAGACGACCGCGTCACCCGAACGGCTTATGACGCCGCCAATCGCGCCATCTACAGTATCGATGGTGCCGGTGCCGTTATGAGCATGACCTATGATGCTGCGGGCAATATTACTCAGAGCATCGCCTACGCCAAGCGATCAACATTACCGACAACAACCAACATCTCGCTTGGCAACCTGTCATCGTGGCAACCCACACCCGACGCCGTCAATGATCGCGTCACCGACCGCACTTACGATGCCGATAATCGCCTCACCGCCAGTGTGGATGCGGCAGGGTATGTGAAGCGTACCGATTATGATGGACTGGGCCGCATCACCCGCGCCACGCGCTATGCGACCCCACTCACCGGCAGCAGAGTGGCGGCGAATGTCGTTGCCAATGCCATCCTGGATCGTATCGATCAATTCAGCTATGACGCCGCCAGCCGCCTGACCAGCAGTATTGATGCTCTGGGCAACGCTGAAAAGTACGCCTACGATGCGCTGGGCAACAAGACCGCGTTTACCAATAAAAACGGTGATGCGTGGACGTATAGCTTTGATGCATCATCGCACCTGCTGACCGAGACCAGTCCCACCGTCACTGTCACCACACTTAGCGTGACGGGCGCGAATAACGCCATTACCCCAACCGTACTTTCAACCAGCAACACCCAAGCTATCATCACCAAACTGGGTTACGACGCGCTGGGCAATCTGACCAGCAAGACCGAGGCGGTTGGGCTTGCTGAAGAACGCGTTACAAAATACCAATACGATGCTGTTGGGCATCAGGTCAAAACGATTTATCCAAGCGTCGGTGTTTACAACGCCGGTGACCTGAAATTTCTCACGCCGACTAGGACGGAAACTAATGCCGAACTTTATACCCTGACCGCTTACGATGTTTTTGGCAACGCTGTCACCAATCTTGATGTTGCAGGCAACACCAGTTACAAAGCTTATGACCAGCAAAACCGGGTTCGTTATGATGTCGATGCCAACGGTAATGTCACTGGCTACGAGCGCAATGCCTTTGGTGACGTCAACGCCCTGACGCGCTATGCCAACGCAGTTTCGATCACCAGCAATACCGCGCCAACGGTGGCGAGCATTCAGGGCAGTGTAGCGCTCACTGATACAGATCGTACCGTTACTACCACCTTCGATCAGGCGGGCCGTGCGGCGATGGTGCAAGATGGTCGTGTGATCATCGACGTGACGGGGCACGCGGTCGTGGCAACAGCCTCGCAGGTGTTTAACTTTGACTCCTCAGCGGCGGTTGGCAAGCAGTTCTTCAGCGCGGCCAAGAGCACCAAAAATACCTACAACGCCTTTGGCGAGGTAATAACGCAATCAACATTGCGAAATACCAACACCGACACGTGGCTCAACACCACCTATGCCTATGACCAGATGGGTCATCGCACATTCGAGTTGGATGCGGCGGGCTACCTGAACGCGATGTCCTACGACAGCGTGGGTAATTTGACCCAAAAAATCGAATACGCTAATTCGCAAGGGTCGGCTATCCCAACAACCGCTGCTGTTGATGGCAAAGACCGCACTACCAAAACCACCTACGACCAGCTCAACCGCAAGACAGCTGAAACCCGGGTCAACATCCAGTACGCCAGCCTGAATGCGGACGGCAGCTTGCCCCCGAGTGCCAACATCACAGGTGATGCCACCACCAATTATGGTTACGACGCGGTTGGTAACCAAACCCTGGTCAAAGATGCGAATGGCGCTACCACCTATTCCTACTACGATAATCTGGGGCGCGTTATCGCCGTCGCGGCACCGTCGCGCACGGATGTCACCGGTAAAGTACTGACACCGCTGACCATCTTTAATCTCGATGCCTACGGCAATGTGGTGCAGCGTATTGACTATGCGGACAACACCGGCACGCCCACGCTAAAAAGCGTCCCCACGGCCAAAGCCAACGCAATCGACGACCGTATCAGCTACACCCAGTTTGACAGCCACGGTAACGCCATCGAGAGCATTGATGCCGAGGGCCATGCCAGCTATGCGTCCTATGATGCCCAGGGGCATCTGGCCAAGCAATGGCAACCCGTCACCGGCACCAGCGCCGACAACGCCATCGTCAGGGCATTCGCTTATGACAAAGTCGGCCGCCAGGCCGATGTGGAAGAGCGTGCCTACCTTGACAGCAATATGACCGTTGTGGATACGCATATGAGCTACAACGCGTTTGGTGAAATGCTCACGCGTGGATTGGTAGACGTTGCGGGTAACGCCATTAGCGCTCAGCGCGAACATTTCAACTATGACAACGCCGGCCGTATGTGGCGCACCAACAGCGGCGATGGTGTCGAGAAGGTCACCTTCCGTGATTTGCAGGGTAATGCCACAGCCGATTTGCGCCCCTCGCTGACTTCGTTCGCCAGCGCTAACAGCGCAAAAGAGCTGGAAGGCGCTGCCGCCCTGCGCACCGTTACCGTCTATGACAATCTGGGTCATGCCGTCGAGCAAGATCGTGTTGACTTAAACGCCACCCAGGCGCAGGCGCACACCGAGCAGGCGTTTTTGCTGATTTCAGGTAGGCCCTCAGAAGTTGGCAAGGTAAAAATATTCGCCATGAAAGACGGAGAGGCCGTCGCGCCTGGCCCCGTTGTTGCAGGCGAGATTTCTTCACAACCCATTACCTATTCAATTAGCCAAGAAACAAAATACAGCGTCAAGCTTGGCTGGGCATCCCTGGCAGGCTTAGGCAACGGCGATGTGCGCGTCCAGATTGACTACGACACTGCGGATCAGGTAGTGGATAGCGAGTCTGTTGCCTACAGAAACTTTCCACCCCAATCATATGGCACGTTTTCGATTAACAAAGGCACGCATCAGCAAGTTGCCGTGTTGTCAGCCGCACAGGTAAATGAAGGCGTAACGCTGAATTGGTCTTTGCTCTCATCGATTGATAGTAGCTCGCCGCAAGCTCCCCTTATCAACAGTGGTGGCGCGCTTAGCAGCATCAACCGCATACGCGTCTGGAAAAAAGACATGAACGGTGACTGGAAACAGATCATTGACCAAGGTGGATCGAAAAAAGATTTGGTCGACACCAACCAACGCTACGGCAGCCGGGTGATCTTTGCGGCTCCGCTGGATGCCCGCCTCGCCACCAAAGTCGAATATCGATTCAAAGGCAGCACGGATTCCTACACGGTCGGCAATCTGGTCAACTACGGCGATGGCATGCTGCTTGACAGCAGCGCGTTTGCGCTGGGCGACTATGAATACCAGCTCACCATCGGCAGCGGTACCAAGGCCGATATCCAAACCGGGCAATTCACAGTTTCGCCGCCGACGCTGAAAGTCATTGAAGGCGCTGCCACGGTTAACGCCAATTCCACCCGCCTGATCCTGCCCGCCGCTCCGTCAGGCGACACGGTGACATTGCGCTATCGATCCATTCACGAGATTCCGAGCGATCCGGCCAAATATGCCGATATGCGGCGTGCGTTTGATGAATTTTTCCGCTACTGGCCAGTGGGCGCCGTCCTGTATGGTCCTGCCGGCACCCTCACCCGCGGCCCGGACGACACCGCCTTCCGCACCTTTACGCAAGACCCGAACAATCACCCATTCGTCTTCCACGAGAGCGACGGATTGATCGCGCTCACCAGCTTATACGACATCATCAAGCACAACCAGGCAGCTGATAACGGCGCGCAATTTGTCAGCGGCTACCTGCCACCAGCTGATGCATCAACGACTGGCTCATCGGCACCCGCCCAATATCAACTCGCGCTGGATGGTTTGCAGACCTTGTTTGGCCTTCGGGATGGCCAATCATCGCGCATAGCAGGCGATTATATTGATGTGCTGGACGGGCGTCTGACCCTCAACGCTGATTTGCAAAGCGCTACCTATACCAATCTGCATGGCGCTGTGTATTCATTCAACCGCAATGACGATCTCACCAAGGTGGTCAGTGGCGCGGGCAGCGACGCGTTACGCGCCGCGATTGAGGACAAATACCACTTCAAATTCGCCTCAACCTGGATGCAAATTACCGAGAGCGATATCAACCTGCCCATCAAGCGTAACGAGCTGGTGGACGGCCAGTGGCGGGATGTGATCGACATCACCTCGCTGCCTGCCGACAAGTATGAATATGAATTACTGTGGTCCAAAAGCAGCACCACACCAGCTTATGCTCACCAGGTAGGCGCGCTCGATGTCAGGGAGGCTACCACCCCATTCAGCGAGAATGTTCTCAGCGGGGAAACGCCCGGTAATACCGCGCCCGTCAAACTCAATATGGGCTTTAATTCAGACAATCCACCGAAACGCGTTATTACCTTCGCCAATCAATTCATCAATCCCGAATTGCATCATCTGGTATTGCACTACGAGAGCAATAACGCGACCGGCAGTCATCAGGTGGTGGTGCATACCAACAACCTGGATCCGGCTGACACTAGCCCAGACCCTTACGGCTGGCCACACCAGGTTACTGCCGCCTACAATTCTACGTCCTCGATGTGGACGATCACGCTGCCCGACGCCGCCGCACCGAGCGCTAGCGGGACTGATCTGGTCTATCGGTACGAATTGATGGACAGGTTCAATACCGATTTGATCGCCACCAGACACCTGTCAGGCACCTTCACCCTCAAAGCAGGCAGTGCGGCGGGCGCCGGCACCACCACCGTTCCGGTGATTGCCGAGGCAGTCTCCATTGTCGATTTGGGGGGCAACACGACCGTGCTGAATTGGGCGCGCCCAAGTGCGGCCATCTACGGCGCAGCGGCCACCGGCAATATCGATGTGGTATTCCGCTATGGCACGTTAAGCGACAGCGGCAAATTTGTGCCGAATAAGACAATCTATCCCGTGACACAATCAACGCTGCCCATTGATACGGTTGATGCAAATTACGTGGCAAATATTACAAGCATCCTGAGTTTTAGCGATCCCTCAGCGATTCTCGCGTACAAACTGGAATACCGGGCGATTGGGGGAGATGGTTCGATCCAAACCTTGCCGTTCGCCCAAAAACTGGGCATCTTCACCAAGCAATACGACAGGAGCGGTACTTCCGGTTTTCCCTCAAGTGGTGCTGAATCATTCCTGCTTAACCAATACCAACGGGTGCGAATCGGCTGGGAAGCCCAGTTCCATGAGACCTTCCCACGGGCGGCAAACGGTGAATATCTCCCCTTCGCCAATACCGCCAACTGGACGCACCTGGTCAATGATTTTGAGACCCGATTCAACGCGCTACGCGTCGGCCAGTCGGCAAACTGGATGGGCGGCATCATCACCAAGAGCGCGGCTGACATACTCAGCTACACCACACAAAACGGCAGCAATATCGTCGTGCCGGGCAATCTGCTCGTGCTCGCGGATAAACCGAGCCTGACCGGCACGCTGTCCGGAAGCAACGATTTCTCATTCACCGCAGCCGAAACACTGGGCTCTCTTGCCGACCGTAACGCGACCATACGTTATGCGCTGCAAGACCAATATCACGCCTATTTCAGTAAAAACGCAAACGGCCAATATGACCCGCCGGCGAATGCCACAGTGTGGGCGCAGATGCAGGCGGATTACGCCGACCTGTTAAGTCACGGCGCTCAAAATGTGGCAGTGCCATGGCTGGTCGGCAGCGTCGTCATTGCCGCTGACGGCAACAGCATCACATTCACCGTGCCGAATGTTCCTCCCGGGGAATTCATCACCGGCTACGCCAGCGATGGCCATCCGATTTACAATACCAAAGTCGTGTTGGGCTACGAAGCTGATGGTACCGCCGTCTTTGGTCAAGGCTATTCTGCCGATGTTGTCGCCCACGACTATGGCGGCGTCAAGCCCGTTTATACACCACGGTTAATCGCCACCCAGTCAGGTGCCGACCCTGCACTATTCTCTCACACCGATGCCGCAGGCTATACCACCTATGGCCCCCCGGTAGTGACCAGCATTAACGCCGATGGCACCTGGCATTTTGGCCCGGGCTATACAGGCGATTTCATCAGCTTCAACGGCAGTACCGGTACTGGCACGACGGGCAGGCAGCCCAACTACGGTGCAGTTGTTGCCACCCCCTATCTGCCGGATGACCCCAGCAATTTCGCCGGTCAGCCAGACGCTACCGGGCAGGTGACCTACACCCAGCCGGTTGTCATCAGCATCAATCCCGATGGCACCTGGAATTTTGGAGCAGGGTATAGCGCGCCCATTGTCGATCACGCGACTATCAGCGTGCCGGTTTATTCGGTTCGAGCCACCAACTACCAGCCCGCCGACCCAGATCAGTATTTCCAAACCTACGATATCAACGGCTCGGCCGTTTACAGCTATCCGGTGGTCACCGGGCAAAACGCCGATGGTACCTGGCAATTTGGCGCCGGTTACTTTCAACCACTGCTCAGTGGTTCACCAGGCAGTGCAGGCGGTGGTGGGCACAACCCCATTATTGACCAGACGACCGGCGAGCCGATTTTTAGCACGAGCGATCCGCTTGTTTACGGCCGCGCCATAGCACAGTTGATTACACCGGACGACCCGGTAAACCATATTGTCGATACCAAGCCCGATGGCTCACCGATTTACGACGCAACCGTGGCTACCTATGACGCTGATGGCACCGCTCTTTACAAGGCCGGATACGGCCTCGCCATCACTGGCCAAACGCTGGTTCAGGGCGCGCCAATTTATGGCGCGGTGACACGATCACTGATTACCCCGCTTGACGCATCCTATTTCCTCACCCCGCAAAGCACGGCGGCAAATCCGCAGTACGGGTCACCCGTGGTCACGGGCATCAGCGCTGACGGCAAGTGGATTTTTGGTAAAGGCTACGACGCACCGTTCTTAGGCTTTACCGGGGGTAGTGTTGCTTACAGCACCCCGGTGGCCGTGCCTGTCACGCCGGCGGATCCCGCGCAATTTATCTCCGGGGTCGATGGCTATGGCCGTATTACCTATCGCTCGCCCGTGGTCCTAGCCGTCAATGCCGACGGCACCTGGACCTTCGGCAAAGGCTATCAGGCTACCGTGGATCATTACACCGGTGGCGGCAGCGTCCCGGTCTACGGCGCAGTTGTTGCCTCGACTTATACGCCGGAAGACCCATCGCACTTCAAGTCGGTGGATGCTAACGGGTATGTCTCCTACAGCGCACCGGTGGTCACGGCTTACAACGCCGATGGCACCTGGCAGTTTGGGGTCGGATACACGGCGGCTCTTTTCAGCAATAACTTCACGACCAAGCCCACCTACAGTACCCCGACTATCGTTTCCAACAGTGCCGCTGATCCGGCCAACTTTATCACCGGTCACGATGCGCAAAACCGTCCACTTTACGGCCCGCCCGTGGTCACCGGTTACAACGCCGACGGCACCTGGCAATTCGGGGTCGGCTACTCCGCCGCAATTGGCGGCTATGCCACGGTTAACGAACCCTACTATGACGTCACGACCGGCAGCTACACCCTGCCGGACCCGGAACAGTATTATCAGGGCAGGGATGCAAATGGCTCATATCTGTACAGCGCTCCGGTTGTTACCGGCCAGGATCCTGTCACCGGCGCACTATTATTCGGCACAGGCTACACCCAGCCCCTATTGAGCGGCGGCACACCCGGCGGCGGCGGGGGCGGGGGCGGCATTATTACGCAAATTGATGGTAGCGAAGGCGGTGGTAGTGGCGGCTCAACCCCTCGCGTGTACGGCAGAGCGGTCGCTGTTGCGCTGTATCCGGCGGATGCCAGTCAATACCTCAGCTACGACACAGGCGGCAATCCCGTTTATGGCCCGCAAGTTATTACCGGGCGTAACGCCGATCACACGGCCATTTTTGCGCCTGGCTACACCGGCACCGTGGCAGGCTATAACACTCTCAGCAACGTGCCTTACTATGGCACCGTGGTGTACACAGCGCCGTCTATCCCTGATCCATCGCTCTATAAGCAGGTCGATGCCAAAGGCTATGTGACCTACGGCTCACCGGTGGTCACGAGCATCAATACCGACGGCAGCTGGAATTTTGGGGCAGGCTATACCGCGCACATCACCGGCTATGATCGAACCTATCACCCGATCTACAGCGCTGTCACCGCGGTCGATCAGCCGCGCGCCGATCCCGCCTTGTTCCGGCATGTAGATGCGCAAGGGCGCGTTACTTACGATCCGCCGGTTGTGACGTCGGTCAATCCCGATGGCACCTGGAATTTTGGCTTAGGCTACGCCGGCACTGTTGATCATTATGAAGCGGGCAATATTCCGGTGTACACAACCCCGGTCGCCGTTCCCTACACCCCCAACGACCCCGCCCAATATCGCCGGGTCGATGCCCAGGGTAACATCACCTATGATCCACCCGTGGTGGAGTCTATCAACCCCGATGGCACCTGGAATTTCGGCCCCGGTTATTCCGCTACGCAACTACCTGGTGGCGGTGGCAACACCGGCGGCGTCCGCCAGGCGCTTTACGGCAATGTGCGTGCGGTGTCCGCCAACGGCCTCAACCTCGCTGACTACATTATCGGCACAGGTTACGGCCAAAACGGCAGCTACAATATCTACGGCGCGCCCGTGGTGTTGGGTTACCAGCAGGATGGCACGCCGATTTTTGGCCCAGGCATTACTGGCGACATCACCGACCAGGCGGGTTCCTATCGCCCCCTCTATGATGCGGTCAGGTCCACTTTTGGCACCGTACAATCCATCACCAAGCTCGATATCGGCAAGCCCGATGCCACGGGTGCCGTCACCGCCTCGTTGCAAGCCGTCGGCCAGAGTGGGCAGGGCACGTTCACCCTCGCGCCGACCGAGAGCGCCAACAACTTCTCGTTTGACCTCACCACGCTCCCGGCCAACGGTAGCTATTACTACCAAATCCTCTTTACCAAGGTTGGTCAAACATCACCCTTCGCCACCTCGGCCGGCACGCTTACCCTCAATGGGTCAACTAGCGGCATCATCCAAAATCCGTCCGCCGATCCGACCACCCAAGTGCTCGCTGCCCCGGTCGATATTCTCAGTACTACTGACCTGAGCCAGTCACAGGTTGTCAGCAGCCCTCAATCCGGCTCAGCCGGTGGACGTGCCACTTACGGCCCGGTCATCGCAGTGGACTACACCCCTGACGACCCTGCGCCGCATGCCACGACCCAGCATGACTACAGCCAGGAAAGCGGTGCCTTCGAAACCCAGAACGGTCAATACACCGACTACAGCTACGACAGCAGCATCGTCACCGCCACCGATCCCGTCACCGGCATCCGGCTATTTGCGTCCGGCTACACCCAAGACATCGTCAACTACTTCGTCGCATCCACCGGCGGTGGCGGTGGCGGCGGCGGCGGTGTAACTGGCGGCGGGGGTGACAGTGGAGGCGGTGGAGGAGGCACTGGTGGTACTGGCGGAGGCGGTGGTGGCGGAGGCCCCATCGTGGTTGATACCCCCATCGCCCCCACCGACGGCAGCAGCGATGGTAGTGGCGGCGGTACTACTGGTACCGGCACCGGCACGCCCCCCGTTGTCACCCATGCCGGCATGCCCATTTACGGCATAGCCCGCGCCATTACCGTTCACCCGGATGCGCCGAGCAAGCACGTCCTTCAGGCTAACGACGGCTTCGGCTATCCGGTCTATGACACCACCGTTGTAACCTCAGTCGAGCCCGATGGCCTGATGCATTTTACCTCGCACTACACAGCCGAATTCAAAGGCTACAGCCCTGTTATTACCATCACCGCTGATGCCGGCAGCATCACCGACTCCACGCCGGCCGCGCTGCCCTACCGGCTTGATGACGCCAAGGTTACCGCCGCCACCAATGCGGCTGCCAACACCCCGGGCAATACCATCAGCGAATCCTTCCACGGCGGTGCCAACCGCATCACCATCGCCCCGAGTCCGGTTGATCAAGCCAAAGCCCAAGCGGCTCGCCAGAACCTCGTCAAACAGACTGTAGACCGCTGGGGCAATGCGCTCACCATCACCGACCCACGCCAGGGCGCTGGCGCCACCACCTACGCGTACAACGCCTACAACCAGCTGGTCAAACAAGTCCAGAGCAGCATCGGCACCAACAACCTCGGTACCCAGCTTAGCGCCGATCCGACCACCCAGCTCTATTACGACAAGCTTGGCCAAAAGATCGCCATTACCGACGCCAACAACAACACCAACACCATGAGCTACGACGCCGGTGGCAACCTCGTCAAAGAACTACATGCTGATGGCGGCACAATACTGCAAGCCTACAACGCCTTCGGCAATGAAACCCGGATGTGGGATGCCAACATCATCAATGGCATCGGCATCAATGCCACCGCTGCCGTCTTCAATAAAAACATTACCACCGCCACCGGCTACGATCACCTGGGCCACATCACCGGCGTCACCCACGGCGACGACTACCATGCCACCAATATCACCACCACCATCCCCGGTGTTGTCGTCAAGCCCGGCGTCACCCCCAAACCGATCAAAGTGACCACCACCCTCAAATCCGGTGGCATCGCCAGCGTCAACCTAAGCGGCAGCATTAGCCTCCCCACCGCCAACCCCACCAACATTGTCGTTACCGAAAACTACGCCTACGACGAAGCTGGCCGCCGCATCAGCGCCACCAACGGGGCAGGAGAGACCACCACCACCGGCTACGACAACCAGGGCAACGTCACCCGCATTACCCTCCAAGGCGACACCGCCGCCAACATCAACACCAGCACCTCAACCTTTGACGCCCAACACCGTAAAACCAGCCAGACCGACGGCAACGGTGGCACCCAGGGCTGGGGCTACGACATCTTTGGTCATGTCACCGCCCACAGCGATATGAGTGGTGCCCAGTTCCACTACACCTACGATCCTATCCGCACCAACCAGATCAGCCGCGTCTACAGCGACTTCGGCCCCGGCACCGCCATCTTGTCCGACACCACCACCAGCTACGATGACCGCGGCAACATCATCACCATCGGCACCCGCATTGACGACAATGCCGCCACTGCCCCAGGTGGTATCGCCACCCGCACCGTCTGGCAAACCACCACCTACAGCTACGACGCCAGCGGCCACCGCATCCGCGAAACCACCACCGAACAAGAACGCGTCGGCATCTCAGCCGGTGGCACCATCCTCGCCAGCAAGGTCTATCAAGACAACCACCTGGCCTACGACAGCTTAGGCCGCTTAGTCGACGTCCGCGATGGCCGCACCCACGTCACGATTACCTACGACGCGCTCGGCAACCGCACCGGCGTCACCACCCACTACATCGACGACAACGCCACTCTGCCCTTCACCAACACCTTCGATGCCAACGGCTATCCGATCCCAAGCGAGCATGCCACCCCCACCGATGCCAGCCCCACCAACCCCGGCGGTACCAGCCCCGACGAGTTCTACCGCCACGACAGCACCTACACCTACCAGTACGACAGCATGGGCCGCCAAACCCTGATCGACGGCTTAAGCAACGCAACCCAGGACACCAGCGCCTATCACGCCATCACTTATGACAAAAACGGCAACCGCCTAACCGACACCAGCTACATCGCCCCGCTCTACACCGGCAACTCCACTGCCACGGTGTTAATGACCGACACCTACACCTACGACCAGCTCAACCGCATCGCCACCATCAGCCGCAAGCTCGGTGACGCCAGCCCCACCAACACCAACCTCGGCACCGTCATCGACCAACGCGCCTACGACGCCGCCTCCCGCTTAGTCTCCACCGGCCCGACGCTCAACCTCGGTGCCACCACCCCCGCAGGCGTCATCAACCCCGCCACCGGCCAAGCCACCACCCTCGATCAATACCATAAGCTCGGCGTGACCGGCGACATCCGCGTAACCGTCTACGACGCCAACGGACGCGCCATCAAACAAAGCACCTGGAGCCTTGATACCAGCAAACCTGTCAGCGGCAGCTACTTCAGCACCAGCACCGAGCTCAAATACGATAACGCCGGCAACCTTCTACGCAACCGGCAACAGCACTTTCGCCTCCAGCCCGCCGCCCTCATGTGGCAGCAGCAGGAATGTGCCTTTGTGCATTTTTATGATGCGATCAATAATCGCCAGGCCCAATCCCGCTCCTGATTTGCCACTACGTGCATCATCAAGTCTGGTGAAGGGCTGTTTTAATCGTTCGGCCTCAACAACCGGAATGCCGGGGCCACGGTCAAGCACACTCAGGCTGATTTGGTCTGCTTCACGCTCCGTGCGCAACGTCATTTCGGGCCCAGCGTGTTTCATCGCGTTATCGATCAGGTTAGCAATCACCCGCTGCATCGCCAGCGGGCGAATGCGCACGGGCTGAAGAGCCGCTAACTCCAGCGTGATGTTTGCACCCATTCGGGTAGCGCGTTCAGCTGCACTTTGGACGAGTAGATTCAAGTCTATGGCTTCCACCGATTCATGGTTTTCATCTCGTGCAAAATCCATAAATTGGCTGATGACGCTATTGATGTCTTCAATGTCCTGCTCAAGATCATGCCGTGTTACCGGATCGGCGGGCAGCATTTCGATCCCGAGGCGCAGGCGCGAAAGCGGGGTGCGTAAATCATGCGAAACCCCGGCCAGGAAGGTTGCGCGCTCGCGTTCAACGCGTGATAAATCTTCGCGCATCTGGTTGAATGCGGACGCGACTGATTTTACTTCCTCAGGGCCGATTTCAGCGACGAGTGCCGGGTTTTTACCTTGACCAAATTCGTGTGCGGCCTTGGCAAGTTCACGTAATGGCCGCGTGACACGGCTAACTAAAAATACCGCGCCGAGCAGCGCCAGCAGGCCGCCAAACACGCCCCAGCCAATCCATGCCCAAGAGTAATCAGGCTCGACAATCCGGCTGCGCGGAAATACCACCCAATACTCCTGTTCGCCGACGAAAATTTTTACAATGAGCACCGGTGGAAGTGCAGGATTTGGCCGTGGCCGCTGAAAAATATCGGCGTCAGGGCCAAACTCATCGCGCAAACGCTCACGCAGGATCGTCAGCGCCGGAATACCGGAAGCTGGCACGATCGTATCTTCGCCGCGTGGACGAGTGACGCGGATACCGCCTTCCTCGCGCAGTTTTTTTATAAACTCCTGATGCTGTGAAACGGGTACAGCTTCCAGCGCGGTACGTATGGTCCGTAACTGGGTCATAAAACCGATCGCCACCAGTTGAATCCGCGGCTCCCGTGAATAGTGACGGAACAGTAATACCGAAACAACCTGACTCGCTCCCAGCGCGATAACGATAACGAACGCAGTACGGGCCAGTAATGATTTCGGAATCGGGCTTGGAATCCTGAACATTAACTGTGCTTGTTGCCGTCTGGTACAAACACATAACCCATGCCCCACACCGTTTGGATGTAGCGCGGATTAGCCGGGTCTTCGCCCAGCAATTTTCTCAGTCGAGAGATCTGTACATCGATGGCGCGATCAAAGCTGTCGTGCTCGCGTCCGCGGGCGAGCTCGGTTAATTTATCGCGGGACAGCGGAGTACGTGCATGCTGCACCAGCACTTTTAGTAAGCCAAATTCTCCCGTGGTCATCGGCAGTGTCTGCTGGTCTTTTAATAATTCACGGGTCCCTAAATTAAGGATGAATGGGCCAAATTCAATGATTTCATCTGTGCTTGACGGCGCGCCTGGCACCGCCATGGGTGCCTGGCGGCGCAGCACGGCATGAATACGGGCGACCAGCTCGCGTGGGTTAAACGGCTTCGGCAGATAGTCGTCTGCGCCCATTTCGAGGCCGACAATGCGATCAACATCATCGCCTTTGGCAGTCAGCATGATGATCGGGATATTGGCCTCGGCGGGATTTGAAAAACTGACGCCAATGCCAGCGCGGATACGTCGGCAAATCGCGAAGCCATCTTCATTGGGCAGCATCACATCCAACACCAATAAATCATAACGGCTGCGGGCGAAAACCCGATCCAGCGCAGCCCCGTCGGGTACGGTATCCACGGCAAAGCCTTGCTCGGTCAAATAGCGTTTCAGTAAATCCCGCAAACGCAGATCATCATCGACGACCAAAATACGGTGGCGCGGCGCAATCGCGCTAACGGCGCTGTTGGATGGGCTGGATAAATGAGGTGGGGAGGGTGGGGCTACTGGAGGGGTGGCAGTCATGGCGGGCTCTTATGGAAGGTCTTGTATACGGTCAGTCTATTAAGTGCGGCATGGGTCAGGGCAGAGTTACGGTAATCAGTTGTAAGCAAATGTTAGTAAATCGCTTGAATAGAGCATTTTGGTTACACCGCGTTACGAACGAATGCTGCCGGGAAAAGACATCAGGCGTTGTTTTGCTTAAGGTATCAGTTATCGGCAGGCGTTTCAGGTAGCCACCATTAATCCTTTGAGCAGTTAAATCATTTCACCACGTAGTCACTTTTTTTATTGGAGAATTTTCATGAAAATGCGCAACCTTTTTTCCTCAATCTTGATGATCAGCTCAACCATCTTAATTTCTGCGAGCGCATTTGCGCAGCAAGCCAAACTGGATACCAATGGCGATGGGGTCATTAGTCGCAGTGAAGCGGCCGCCAAACCAAAACTCGCAGAGCGCTTCGACAAAATTGATACCAATAAAGATGGGGTATTAAGCCAAGATGAATTAAAGGCGGCGCACAAAAAGCGCGCAGATATGAAGTTTGCAAAACTCGATACCGATCAGGATGGACGTCTTAGCCGCAGCGAAGCCCAAGCTGCACCGCGCTTGGCGAAACATTTCGACCGTATTGATACTAATCACGATGGCTACATCAGCCGGGATGAGCTAAAGGCTGCACATCAACAACATGCCCATCAATAATCGACATCTGCTGCCAACTTCTAGCGAAATTTACGGGGAACAAATCATGAAAAAGACCTTGCCGTTTTTATGGCGTTATTTAGCAATAGTCACGGTGTCATGCTTGCTCGCCTTTACGATTTCACAGAGCAAGGTTAATGCCAGTGCCGCCGTTATCCGCAGCAGTATTGCCACACCTGCTCCTGCTCCTGCTCCTGCCCCTGCCCATGCATCTACCGTTACCTATGAAACGGTGGGGCCATTTGAGGTGGTTGCCGCCGATGCAATCTGGCGTGATGAGAGCCGTAAGCGTGACATTCCCGTACGTATTTTCTCACCCAAAACGAGTGACAAAAATAGTGATGGGAATAGTGACAAGGCAATCAATGCGATGTTTCCGGTCATCCTGTTTTCGCATGGCCTGGGTGGCTCGCGCGAAGGTGGCGCAATATGGGGGCGGCATTGGGCAAGCCACGGCTATATTGTTTTGCATATGCAGCATGCCGGCAGCGATGAAGCGGTCTGGAAAGATAAAAAAGTTGCCGATAGAGCAAGTGAGCTGAAGTCAGCCATGACGGTTGATAACAGCCGATTGCGTATTGGTGATGTCGGTTTTGTACTGGATCAAATAGCTAAACTAAATAAAGCAAAAATAGCGCCCTGGATGAGCGCAGACATGAGTCATATCGGCATGTCCGGCCACTCATTTGGCGCACAGACAACACTGGCAATGGCAGGGCAGAAATTACCGATGCCGGGGTTTAAGCCCAATCTTGATGGACGCATCACGGCCGCGATTGCGTTTAGTCCTAACGCCCGCTTCAAGACTGCACTGGATACACAGTTCGGCAGTATTTCAATGCCGTTTTTCTCAATTACAGGCACTAAGGATGGTGCCATCCTGAACGACGATACGAAAGCCGAAGATCGCCTGATTCCTTACCAGAAAATGCCGGCGGGAGAAAAATATTTGGCAGTATTTGACGGTGGTGATCATATGGTGTTTGGCGGCCATATATTTAACCGGCGTCGCCCTGAAACGGCGCGGGATCGTGACATTCAGGGTGACGTTAAAGCTGCCACTCTGGCATTTTGGGACAGCACACTGAAGAGGGATTCATCGGCCCAAAAATGGCTGACCAGCAGCACGGATAATGGTTTTAAAACCATGCTGGTGGCGGGCGATATGTTTGAATATAAATAATTTTCTGTGTTGAATGAAAACTTCAAAAAAACGATGGAGCACATCATGAACAGGCAAAAAATTTTAAGGCATGGGATAAAGGCGGGTATTGCCCCCATGAGTTTTTTGCTGTGTTTTTTTCTGTTTTTTTTATCAGGCTTAAGCGTTGCTGCCCAGCCCACCGTTGGCGCAGACGGAGCACGGCATTTGCTGAATCGGGCCGGGTTTTCGGCAAGCGCTGACGAGATCAACATATTTGCTGCTCTTTCACGTAGCGATGCAGCAGACAAATTGCTGAAGGCCGTTAATCCAATCGCGGTGACGCCGCCACCTGAATGGGCAAATGATGCACCGCCCGTGCAAAAAAAATTGCTGGCCAGAACGCGTGAAGAGCAGCAAGCTTTGCAAAAAATGAATAATGAACATGCCCAGGAATTACGCGAATGGTGGTTTCACGAAATGATCGTGACCCCGTCACCGCTGACCGAAAAAATGACGCTTTTCTGGCATAACCATTTTGCCACCAGTCAGCAAAAGGTCAAATTCACACCCTTTCTTTACCAGCAAAATACGATGCTGCGTCGCAACGCCATGGGCAACTTCGGCACGATGCTGCGCGAAGTGGCGCGGGACCCTGCCATGCTGATTTATCTGGATGGCGCCAACAGCCGCAAAGAGCAGCCTAATGAAAACTTTGCGCGAGAGGTGATGGAGCTATTCACGCTCGGTGAGGGACATTACACCGAGAAAGATATTAAAGAAGCCGCGCGTGCCTTTACCGGCTGGAGCGTGGATCGCGACACCGGGCAGTTCATGTTTCGTCGTGGCATCCATGACTATGGGATGAAAACCGTTTTCAACAAGAGCGGTAATTTTGAAGGCGATGAAATCATCGATTTGCTGCTGGCCAAGCCGGAAACTGCCGAGTTTATTACGCATAAATTGTGGAAAGAATTCATATCGCCGATGCCGGATGAAATGGAGGTGAAGCGCATGGCGGTGATTTTTAAAAACAGCGGCTACAACATTGCCAAGCTGATGAAAATTATGCTCACATCCGACGCATTTTATGCGCCACAGAATCGCGCTGTATTGATCAAGTCGCCGGTTGAATTTGTTGTGGGTACGCTAAAAACCTTTGATATTCAGGCCCCCAATTTACGCACCTTCGTGATTGCCAGTGCGCTGCTGGGCCAGAACGTATTTACGCCGCCCAATGTAAAAGGCTGGCCTGGTGGCGAGGTGTGGATAAACAGTGCCACTTTATTGGGCCGCAAGCAATTGCTGGATCGGTTATTTACGAATGAAGATCGGATGGATATGACCCTGCGCAATATTGATGAAATGGCCATGCGCAATGGCGATCAGCCCCCCGCAGGCCGAGAGGCGCGCATGCAGCGTCAATTGCAAAAGCAAATGGGCACAGTTAACTGGAATCTGGATAAATGGGCCCTGCATTATCAGCAGACCCGTGGCGCGGCAGCATTGCAGGATTTGACACGTGTGGTACTGGCGATTGCGCCGCAGGCAGCGTTTAGCGTTTCGGAAAATCCGTCTGATTGGGTACGCCAACTCGTGGCTGATCCAGCCTACCAACTTAAATAGAAAGCCATCATCATGGACCGTCGACGTTTTTTAAGATTAGGACTGTTAAGTGCGGGTGTACCGCTGGCAGGACGTATTAACGGCGTTAGTTGGGCGGCCAGTCCATCTGTGTTAACGCCTGCGTCGGCTAGCGCTGCCGCCAGCCCTTATGCACATTTGCTCATTCTGGTCGAGCTAAAGGGGGCGAATGATGGTTTAAATACGGTCATTCCCTACAGTGATCCACTGTATGCACAAATGCGCCCCAAAATAGCGATAGCACGTGATCAAGTTCTGGCTTTGTCTGAACGAGAAGGGCTGCACCCTTCACTAAATCCATTGATGCCGCTTTGGCAAAATAAAGAGCTTGCGGTGATACAAGGCGTTGGTTATCCCAAACCTAATTTATCGCATTTTCGTTCGATTGAAATCTGGGATACGGCGTCCAACAGCGAAGAATATTTAGGCGCAGGTTGGCTGGCGCGCACCTTCGCTGCAATGCCAACGCCATTTCAGTTTGCTGCGGATGGTGTTGTGGTGGGTTCCAGTGATATGGGGCCCTTGTCTGGCCCACAGGTGCGGACAATTGCGCTTGCGGATACCCGCCAATTTTTACAGCAGGCAAGGCTCGCCAAGCCAGATGGTGATCAGCGTAATGCGGCGCTAAAACATATTCTGGGTGTCGAAAGTGAAATCGTGCATGCTGCCGCCAAGCTCAATACCAATTACGCTTTCAAAACCGAGTTCCCCAAAAATAATTTTGGCAATCAAATAAGAACGGCTTCACAGCTCGTTGCCAGCAACGCGGGCATGGCGACTATTCGTTTGACGCTGAGTGGGTTTGATACGCATGCGGGACAGCTGGGGACGCAGGCTAATTTATTAAAAGATCTGGCCGAAGGACTGGCCGCTTTAAAGGCATCGCTGACTGAGCTGAACCGTTGGGATTCCACGACGATCATGACTTACTCCGAATTCGGTCGCCGGCCGAAAGAAAATCAAAGCGGCGGCACTGATCACGGTACGGCCAGTGCGCATTTCGTGATGGGTGGCAGTGTTAAGGGGGGGCTCTACGGTCAAGCGCCTCAGCTCAGTCGCCTTGACGGTAATGGCAATTTGCCGTTCGCGGTCGATTTTCGCAGCTTGTATGCCACGGTGATTGATAAATGGTGGCGTGGCGATTCGAGCAAAATCCTGGGCGGAAAATTTGATACTCTTGACCTGCTGAGCGCTTGAGCCGTTACGAGCTCGAGCAATGTTGCCATGAGTTAATGCGTCACCGTTATAATGAGGAATCGTATATTTATAACTACAGCCAAACCGATTCCTCATGCTGCATCAACCGCCGCTTTCCGCTTTAACACCGCAAATCCTCGCTATTGAGACATCGTCCGAGCGACTCTCGCTGGCCATACTGCAAGGCGATAGCACTTATGTGCGCGAAATTGATGCGGGCCAGCGCCATTCAGAATTAGCGATTGCTGCGCTGGCTGATCTGTTGGCGGAAGCGAAACTAACCCTTGCAGACATTGATGTTATCGCGTTTGGTCAAGGCCCAGGCTCGTTTGTGGGCGTGCGTATTGCCTGTGGCCTCGCGCAGGGGCTGGCCTTGGGTGCAGATAAACCCCTAATTGCCGTGCCTACTCAACTGGCGCTGGCTGAGCAGGCAAGACGAGACTACCCGAATTTAAGCCGTGTACTGATCGCGGTAGATGCCCGCATGGGTGAATTTTACGTGGCCGCTTTTGAGGTGGATGCGGTGGGGGCGAAGGAGGATGCTGCAGATGCGGCAAATGCGGCCGATGCTATGGGCTGGCGGACTGTAGTAGCACCGATGCTGGCGAAAGCCGATCAATTGCCGCACCTGTCAGGACATGATTGGCATTCGATCGGCAGCGGTTTCGATGTGCCTGCGCGAAGTGCACAACTGACCGCTCGTTATGCGGGGCAGTTAATTAATATCCTGAGTAATCGATTGCCTTCTGCGGTAGATGTCGCGCGTATTGCTGCTCGTCAGTGGGCGGCTCAGCAGAATATTCCAGGTGCGGCTATCGGCATGTCCCCCGAGTTTGCGGCACCCCTTTATTTACGTAATCATGTGGCGATGACGATAGCGGAGCGTTTAACCGCCAAGGAATTGAAACTTACGGCAATGCCTGGGGCCGCTGCATGAGCGCGATATTGTCTCCGCCGTGGAATGACACGCTGCATGCGCAGCCTGAGCTTTCGTTTCGCGCATTCAACGAGAATGATGTCGCCGCCGTGGCCGCCATTGAAGCCGAGGTTTATTTATTTCCCTGGTCGGCGGGCAATTTTTTCGATTCCCTGCTGAGCGGCTATCGTTGTATAGGCGCTTGGGCAGCCGATGAATTGGTCAGTTATGCGGTGGTGATGACGGCACTCGATGAAGCACATTTGCTTAATTTGGCGGTGGCGAGCAAGTGGCAGCGGCACGGCATAGGCGCAGCCATGCTCACGAACGTGATTGATGAAATGCGCCGTCAGCCACTTGAAATGATTTATCTAGAAGTGCGCCCAACCAATCTGGCAGGGCTTAGGCTGTATGAGAGTTTTGGTTTTAACCAGCTTGGGTTGCGGCGTGATTATTATCCTGCATTAGCAGGACGAGAAGACGCTCTATTTCTGGGACTTAATATTGCGCCCAGAACCATTTAATAAATTGGTGATTTGATTGCCTTGGACACCATTATTGTTTCGCTTTGTAGATTCACTTTCAAGATTTACTTTATATTTCCTTTATGAGACTTGATGAAGATTATTTGCGTGAGCTCGAGCTGTGGCCGATGTTTGCGCTACAGCAGCGAGCCATAGCAATACATGACAGCGCTCAGCTAGGGCAGCAAGCAAACCGTATCGACACCTCGCCGGTAGCGCCGCTACCGGTGGGCCAGGCTTTTGTGCCGACGCCCAATCCGATGCCAGGTATTATTCCGCCTTTAAAACGTGCGGCGTCTGCCACTAGCGCCCCTGCCAACACCACACCCGCAAGGCCCGCCGTGGTGATAACGTTTGACGCTGAACGTGCGGCACGAATTGCTGGATTGGACTGGGTTGGATTAGAGGCCGAAGCTGCAAACTGCAAGGCATGCAGTCTGTGCAAGCAGCGCAAGCAGGCTGTATTGGGCGCAGGTGCTAAGAATGCACCATGGCTTTTTATCGGTGAAGGTCCGGGCTCGGAGGAAGATCAGCAAGGTGAGCCTTTTGTCGGACAGGCAGGTAAATTGCTGGATGCCATGTTGGTTGCCACCGGTCTGCAGCGTGGCCGCGAGGTCTATGTAGCCAATGTCGTGAAATGTCACCCACCCGGAAACCGGACGCCCACTACTGCCGAAGCCGCCGCCTGTGCGCCGTTTCTGGACCGCCAGATTGTATTGATACAACCCAAATTGCTGGTGGCCCTGGGTAAAACGGCCGCTATCAGGCTGACACAATCCACGGAAAAGACGCTGTCTGAAAATAGTATGGCCAGCCTGCGCGGCTCGTCACATACCTACACATTGCAAGGTCAGCCCATAGCGTTCATGGCCACCTATCATCCGGCTTATCTATTGCGTAATCCGTCTGACAAGTTAAAAGTCTGGGAAGATTTGTTACGGGCAAAAAAAATCATGTCAACTATGATCATTCCGGCGCAACCTGATGCGCATTGATAATCTGACTCATAACCCTTGTAAACTGTGAAATGGTCTTTATTTAACAGTCGTGGCCAAGTGGGCCATAACTTCTCCGGGAGATATTAATGATGCATAAAGTGATACGTAAAATTTTGTTGGCTTGCAGTTTAATGGCGGTGACCTTGCTGTCCGGCTGCGGCTATAACGATTTTCAGACCAAAGATGAGGGCGTTAAAAAAGCCTGGGCTGAAGTGCTCAACCAATACCAGCGTCGCGCAGATTTAATCCCTAATCTGGTGGCAACGGTACAGGGCTACGCCACCCAGGAAAAAGACGTATTGCTCGGCGTAACCGAAGCACGTTCCAAAGTAGGCTCGATGAATTTGACAGCGGATGCACTCAACAATCCGCAGGCAATGCAAAATTTCCAGAAAGTACAGGGCGATTTATCGTCAGCCTTGTCACGCCTGCTGGTGGTTTCTGAAAACTATCCGCAGCTAAAATCCGACGTTAATTTTCGTGAACTGCAGTCCCAGCTGGAAGGTACTGAAAACCGTATCACGGTTGCACGTAAACGGTTCACGGATGCAGTCGAAGCTTATAACGTATTGGCACGTCAGTTTCCGTCTAACCTCACCGCGATGATATTTGGCTACAAAGAAAAAGCGCAATTTACGGTAGAAAATGAGAAAGCGATTTCGGTCGCGCCTAAAGTTGATTTTGGTGCTAAACCTTCTGCTGCTCCGGCGCCGACATCAAAGCCGACACCCATATCTGTCCCCGTCCCTGTTACCCCACCTGCAAAGTGATCTGAGCGCATGCCAAATTTGGGAACGTCATCTTTGTGCGCCAGTACAACCAGTGTTTTATGAACGCTTCACCCTGTGTGCTTGAGCCCGTGCGCTTTTTTCTAAGCCGTCGGCGCACAGGTGAGGCAATTTTAAGTTGCCGACTCCACTTGGCGGCGATGGTAGTGCCCTTGATCGTGACAATGGCGGTATGCGTTTCAGGCGCGATGCCTATTGCCTATGCGGCCGAAGGTGATTTTCAACCCGTTCCCAAACTGACTCAGCGCCTGACCGACACTACGGCGACTTTGTCAGCAACCGATGCAGCCCGAATTGAAACGCGGCTTAAGGAATATGAAGCCCGGAAAGGCGCGCAAATTGCAGTGCTGATAGTTGGCACAACTCAGCCAGAAACTATTTTTGATTATTCAACCCGCGTCATGACCGAGTGGAAGCTCGGCCGTAAAAATATTGATGATGGTGTGCTTTTTGTCATCGCTAAAAATGATCGAAAAACCCAGATACTCGTCGGCCTTGGGCTTAGTGGTTCATTGACTGACGCTATGTCAAAACGTATTTTGACCGAAAGCGTCGCGCCTAAATTTCGCGCGGGCGATTTCGCCGGCGGTATTGATGACGGCGTGGCCAAAATCATCAGCGTGACCGACGGCGAAGCGCTGCCATCACCGCCGCCCAAACGAGTTGGCAGCCATGCAACGGGTGGCTACGCAAATTTTATGATGCTGGCTATTTTTGCGGCGATAGTGGTGGGGCCATTGCTGAGGTCGTTGCTGGGCCGGTTTTTGGGGGCTGGCGCAACTGGCGGTATTGCGGCAGCGGTGGCCTGGTTTGTTGCGGGCGGTTTATTCTTGCCAGCTCTAGCGGGTGTGGTTATGTTTATCGCCGTGCTATTGATGGGGGCAATGAATTTTGCCAATGGTCGCGGTGGCGGCTGGGGCGGTGGTGGATTCGGCGGCGGCTTTGGTGGCGGTAGCAACGGCGGCGGCGGTGGCAACACCGGCGGCGTAT
>ENA-OFCI01000296-OFCI01000296.1-metagenomes-genome-assembly--contig:-NODE-296-length-32810-cov-3.731308_pt1 | contig 32810 bp, 32 predicted proteins | sample MGYA00153391_OFCI01 | MGnify analysis MGYA00153391
GCTGGATAATGTGGGGGCGCATATGATGAGCCGCAATGGTCAAGCGGCGGCAGCTTGTTGATCGGTGGTCGCGTATGAGACGTGACTGCCGCGCTCAATCAGGCGCGCTAAAAAAGGCCGTAATGCTTCGCGCACGCGGTCTGCATTGTTGACGGCGAGCGACGCGTGGATTTCAGCAAAACGTTCACGCAGGCGTTCAGCAGCGTCTGGATGCGCTAACCAGTTACCTAATGCGCGGGCCAGGTTTTTAGCGGTAGCGTCGTCCTGCAGCAGCTCCGGGACTAACCATTCACCGGCCAAGATATTAGGCAATCCAACATAGGGCAAATAGGCTTTTTTCTTCATTAGCCGGTAGGTGGTGGGCGACATGCGATAGGCAATCACATGCGGGCAGCGCAGCAACGCGGCTTCCAGCGTGGCAGTACCGCTGGCGACCAATGCAACATCAGCCGCCGCCAACGCAAAATTAGCGTGGCCAAATAAAATCTGCAGCGGCAAGTCTTGCGCGTTCAATTTCCACTGCGCGGCCTCAAACTGCTCGCGCGTTTCACGCGTGGCGAGCGGCACCAGGAAACGAGCCTGCGGAAATTTCTTCAATAATTCTTTGGCGGTTTCAATAAACAGCTCAGCATGATAATCCAGTTCGGTTTGACGGCTCCCCGGCAATAACGAGACGATCATTTCATCCGGCTTGATACGCAACTGCGCACGGGCCAGATCACGCTGCCAAATCTGCGGCACATTATCTGCCGTAGGATGGCCGACAAATGTCGCAGCGATACCCTCTTTGGCGTAAATCGCCGGCTCAAACGGAAACACAGTCAGCATATGGTCGACCGCTCCCTTAATTTTATGAATGCGCTCACCGCGCCAGGCCCAAATGGACGGGCTCACATAATGGATGGCCGGTATACCGGCGGCCTTGAGTGCGCGCTCCAGCCCCAAATTAAAATCGGGGGCATCAATGCCAATAAATGCGGCGGGAGGGTCTTTGAGAAAACGATCCTTGAGGCCATTTCGAATCGACAAAATCTCGCGATAACTTTTCAATACTTCGACGTAGCCACGCACCGCCAGCTTTTCCATCGGATACCAGGAGGTAGCACCCGCTGATTGCATTTTGGGACCTGCGATACCAACAAACTCAAGCTGTGGATAGTCCTGCTTCAAGGCCTTGATCAGCAAGGCGCCCAATAAGTCACCGGAGGTTTCCCCGGCCACGATGCCAATTTTCATAACATTTTTAGCGCACAATGCCGCGTGTGCTGGCGGCCAGAAAATTCGACAATATTTTTATTTCCAATGCGCCTGGCGCTTGTTTTGCCAATTCATCTTTCGCCTCGGCAAAGCTGAGCCCGTCTCGATACAGGGTTTTGTATGCCTGCTTGATATGGGCAATTTGCTCCGGGGTAAAACCGCGTCGCTTAAGCCCCTCTGTGTTGACCCCGGCCGCCACCAGCGGCTGGCCACCCACCGTCACATAAGGTGGAATATCCATCAACACCACGCTCGATACACCGCACATCGCGTGGGCGCCGATTTTTACAAACTGATGCACGCCGGTAAATCCACCGAGCGTTGCCCAATCACCGACTTGAACATGTCCTGCCAGCTGTGTGCAATTGGCAATCGTGGTGTGGCTACCCACCACGCAATCATGCGCGATATGCACATACGCCATCAACCAGTTATCGTTGCCGATGCGGGTCACACCCTGATCCTGCACGGTGCCACGATTGAAACTGCAGTATTCGCGAATCGTGTTGCGATCACCGATTTCAAGCTGCGTCGGCTCACCCTGATATTTTTTATCCTGATTCGCTTCACCTAATGAAACGAAATGATAAATGCGATTATCTACACCAATCCGGGTATGGCCTGTCAGCACACAGTGGTGACCGATGGCAGTGCCTGCGCCGATTTCAACATCCCCATCAATAACGGTATAGGCCCCAATACTGACGTTTACGCCCAGTTTGGCGCGTGGATCAATAACTGCCGTGGGATGAATCGAGCCTGACACTATGCAATCGACCGCATGGTGCACAACAGCTCAGCCTCGCAGGCGAGTTTGCCCTCAACATGAGCCTGCACGGCAAACTTGACCAATCCGCGTTTTTCCAGCAGAACTCTTGCGGTCATGATGAGCGTATCACCCGGTACTACCGGACGTTTGAAGCGCGCGCCGTCTATACCGGCCAGATAAACCACGTTATTTTCATCTGTTTTTTGACCGGTACTTTTGAGCGAAAGCAGCGCAGCCGTTTGAGCGAGAGCCTCAACTATCAAGACGCCGGGCATCACCGCATAGTGTGGAAAATGGCCCTGAAAAAACGGTTCATTGATACTGACGTTCTTGATCGCCTTGATATGCTCTCCTGGGATGAGCTCGATCACGCGATCCACCAGCAAAAACGGATAACGATGCGGAAGATACCGCTTGATTTCATCGCTTTGCATAACGACATTTAACGGGATGACGGGCAATGCAGCAGAATGTGTAGCAGGCTGTGCGGCAGGCTGTGAAACTGGCGCGTTGGTGGTGGGTTCATGCATTACTTTTCTCCAGAATTTTTCAGTGCTTTTGCCAGCCTGTCAAGGTTGCGAATATGCACTGTATTTTTTAGCCAGTCACGATGCGTCATGTGCGGAATGCCCGATGTGTAAGTGCCCGGTTCGGTAATTGATTTTGTCACAAAGGTAGTGGCAGAAATAATGGCGTCATCACAAATATCAAGATGTCCGATGATGGATGCAGCACCACCGATCATCACATGCCTGCCAATATGCGTACTGCCTGCAATGCCCACACAGCCTGAAATCACGGTGTGATCACCGATGGTGCAATTATGGCCTACCTGCACTTGATTATCGATTTTTACGCCGTTGCCAATAGTTGTATCATCCATGGCGCCGCGATCAACTGTCGTATTTGCACCTAGCTCGCAATCATCACCGATGATGACCCGCCCGGTTTGCGGGATCTTGATCCACTGGCCGTTATCGGGTGCAAAACCGAATCCGTCCGCGCCGATGACCACACCTGAATGTACGATAACCCGTTCGCCTATTCGGCAGTCCGCATAAATCGTTACGCGTGCGCTCAATGCCGAACCTGCACCAATAACGGTGTTTTCACCTATGACGCAGCCCGCGCCCACGCGTGCGCCTTCGCCAATGATTGCGCCTCGGCCCACCGAAACAAATTCAGCGATCTCAGCCGTAGGCGCAATCCAGGCGTTCGCATGAATAACAGCACTGGAATGGATGCCCGCCACTACGCCACGCGCCGGACTAAACAATTGCGCGACGCGGGCAAAGTAGGCATAGGGATTGGCCGCGACGATTCGGGGTTTGTCGGTAACTTCAACATCTTTTGAGCTAACAATCACAGCCCCCGCACTGGATGTCGCCAAGGCAGTTCGATAACGTGGATTGGCTAGGAAGGTAATGCAATTAGAGGCTGCATTTTCAATCGTGCCCACGCCCTCAAGCGGCTGGCTGACTTCACCTAACGCTTCACCGCCTAGTTTGCTGATCAGATCACGGAGTAGCATGCTTTAGGGTTTCTTCGCGGCACCATCGTTGCATCGCTACGCTTTGAGCGGGCGGCGGGGTTATTTATCAGCCAGCGCCTTTATCACTTTGTCAGTAATATCGACGCGCGGACTGAAGAAAACCACGTCCTGCAGGATGAGATCAAATTTTTCTTTTTCGGCTATATCGATGATGACTTTTTGTGCACGCTCCTGCAGCGACACAAACTCTTCCTGCTGGCGCAGGGTAAAGTCTTCACGATACTCGCGTTGAATGCGTTGAAAATCCCGCGTCAATTGGGCAAGCTGTCGTTCTTTGACCATGCGATCAGCCTCAGGCAGCGTAACGGATTCTTTTTGCAGCGTCGCATCCATGTCGCGACCCTGTTTTTGCAGCTTGTCCAGCTCTGCTTTGCGAGTGGAAAATTCTTTTTCCAGTTTGGCCTGCGAACGCTTGGCAGGTGCTGATTCGCGCACGATACGCTCGCGGTCAACAAAACCAATTTTGGCATCGCTCGCGTTCGCAACCGCTGCTGTTGCCATCAACATGGTTGATAAAAATAACAAAGTATTTTTAACCATATTCTTATGCATGTTCGCCACCTTTTTTATGCCGGCTTGCTATAAATACTGACCATTAAAACGCGCGTCCCAGTAAAAATTGGAAGCGCTCCGGACGATCACCGTCCTGAATCTTGATCGGTTTTGCCAAACTGAATTTAAGCGGCCCAACCGGTGAAAACCAGCTCACGGCCACACCAAATGATGAGCGCAAATCCCTGAACGTAATCCTTTCATTGGCACCGAATACATTACCGGCATCAATAAATGCGGAGATGCGCACCGACTTGTCTGTCTTCACACCGGGCATCGGAAACAGCAACTCAAGATTGGTCACGAACCGTTTGCTGCCGCCCAAAAATTCATTGGTATTAAAATCGCGTGGGCCAAGGGAGCTTTGCAGAAAACCGCGTACAGAATCGACACCGCCCGCGTAAAAATTCTTGAAGAACGGCAGCGGCTTGCCACCATAGCCACCTGCATAACCCACCTCAATATTGCCCGAAAACACGATAGGGCCCCAAACCGGCCGCAGGTATTGCGCCTTGGTTTGCACACGATAATATTTAATATCGCCGCCAGGCAAACCTGCTTCGCCGCTCACCTCAAGCACATAGCCGCGTGACGGAAAATAGATGCTGTCACGCGTATCACGCGAGTAGCCCAAAGCACCACGCAGCGTGTTGCTTCTGGCGCCAAAGGTATTAACGTAATTTAGGTAGCGTTGCGGACTGAACTGGTCGAGTTTTAAATTGGTCAATTCCCAGCCCAACCCGAAGTTGATCGAATCATATTCCGTCACCGGTACGCCAAAACGGACGCCCGCGCCAGAGGTGGTTGAACTGAAGTCGCCAGTAGCTAATGTGGCTGTATCGAGGGTGCGATGGTAGACATCAAAGCCCCGCGAAATGCCGTCGGCTGTCCAATAAGGGTCCAAAAATGAAATCTGATAAACCTTGCTGACCCGACTATTGTTGATCTGGAATGAGAGCTGGTTGCCGGTTCCGAAGATATTTGCTTGGGAAACCGAAGCGTTCAAACTGAGTTTTTCGGATTGTGAAAAACCCACGCCAAACTGCAAGCTACCGGTATTGCGTTCTTTGACCGTAATATTTATATCACGCTGATCGCTGGTGCCACTTACCGGCGGCGTATCAACCGTTACCTCTTCAAAGAAACCCGTTCGCTCCAGACGCTCTTTGGAGCGATTGATTTTGTCGATCGAATACCAGCCTGCTTCCAGCTGACGAATTTCGCGGCGTACTACTTCATCACGGGTGCGCGAGTTGCCCTGCACATTGATGCGGCGCACGTAAATACGTTTGCCTGGGTCAACGAACAACGTAAATAAGGCGGTGCGTTTTTCTTTGTCAAGCTCTGGCACAGGATTGATGTTGGAATCCGAGTAACCGTCATTGCCGAGGCGATCCGTAATCCGTTTGACGGAATCAACAATTTTTTGACGGGAAAAAGTTTCGCCTTCCTTGAACAACAGCAAGGCGCGCATTTCATCTTCAGGGATTTTTAAATCGCCTTGAAATTTGGCCCCCGCAATCGTATAAACCGGGCCTTCGGTAATGTTGATGGTGATGTAAATCTTTTCTTTGTCCGGCGTGATCGAGACCTGTGTAGAGTCAATTGAAAACTCAAGGTAGCCACGGTTCAAATAATAGGAGCGCAGTTTTTCCAGATCGCCTGACAGTTTTTGCTTCGAGTATTGATCGTCTTTGGTGAAGAATGAAAACCAGCCGCCGGTTGATAACTCAAATTCTTTAATCAGCGTGCTTTCTGAAATTGCATTTGCGCCAATAATATTGATGTCTACAATTTTGGAAACATCGCCCTCTTCAATCGCAAAGGTTAGCGATACCCGGTTCCGCTCCAGCGGAGTGACAGTGGTGGTGACCTTGGCCGAGTAAAAACCACGGCTGGTGTACTGACGCTTGATTTCTTTTTCGGCGCGGTCAAGCAGCGAACGGTCAAAAATTTTTGCTTCTGAAATGCCGGCCTGTTTCAAGCCGTCTTTCAGATTGTCTTTGGTGAATTCTTTTGCGCCGCTGATATCGATTTGCGCGATCGCCGGGCGCTCTACCACGAACACCACGAGCACATCGTTCTCAACTTCCAGCCGCACATCCGTATAAAAACCGGTGGCATAGAGCGCTTTGATCGCGGCGGCGGCTTTGTCGTCATCGATGCGCTCGCCGACCTTGACCGGCAAATAGCTGAAGACCGTACCGGCTTCGGTGCGCTGAACACCTTCAACACGAATATCGCGGATAACGAATGGCTGGATCGCAAAGGCGGCGGCAGAAAATAATCCGCTCAGCAATAGCGCAAGCAATTTGGAAGTAGGACGGGAGTGGAGAGAAGCAAAACGCATCAATAATTAACCTGTGCATCGATCCTGTGTTGCCGGAAACTAACCCGCAACCAAGCGATGAATGTCGTTATAAAAAGCGAAGGCAGTCATGCCCAGCAGTAGTGTTAGCCCGATTTGCTGGCCTATTTCGATGGTGCGTTCAGACACAGGGCTACCCTTGAAAACTTCAAACGTATAATACATCAACTGGCCCCCATCCAAGACGGGGATAGGCAGCAAATTCAGCACCCCCAAACTGACGCTGATGAGCGCTAAAAAACCCAGATACTGCACCCAGCCCATTTGCGCTGATTTGCCTGCATAATCGGCTATCGTGACTGGTCCCGACAAGTTTTTCCATGAAATATCACCCATGATCATGCGGCCCATCATCTTCAGGCTGAAAATCGATGTATCCCAGACTTTGCCCCAAGCGTGGCTGATGGCCTCTATCGGGCCATAACGAACGGTGGTGAACAGCCTGGATTCAATAGCCCGGTCAACGTCTGGCTTCACTCCAATGCGACCAAAGGTTTTCCCGTTTTCGGTGACGCTATCCGGGGTTATAACTTTTTCAAACTGCCTGCCATCACGCTCAATCATAAAAACCAGTGGCTGCCCTATGCCTTGGGAAACTACTGCCACTAGCTGATCCCAGCGCGAGACCGGGTTGCCGCCGATGGCGATGATTCGATCGGCTGGCCTCAAATCAGCACGCGCAGCGGCACTGTTGACAGCGATCTGACCTACAACCGGAAGGGGCGATAAACGATAGGGAGTCAGTCCTAATTTAGCTAAAAAATCTTTATCCAGATCATCTTTGACCAAGCTATCCATAAGCAGCGATTTCACCAGGCGCTGATTATTGGATTGCCCATTGCGTTGACTATTTGGTTGACCACTGGGTTTACCACTATCTTGTTCGATTTCGATCTCCACCGGCCTATGCTCAACGGCAGCTTCCAATAGTGCCATCTGCGCATCGCCCCAAGTGAATACCTCGCGATTACCCACGCGGATAATGAGGTCAAGTTCTGCAAAGCCCGCTCTCGCCGCTGCGCTGGCAGCCACGGGGGTCGCGACATATGGCTTCATGCCAGGCGTGCCCGCCACAAATAAAACCCAGAAAAAAAATGCGGCCAATATAAAGTTGGCAACCGGCCCTGCCATCACAATCAAGATGCGTTGCCAAACGGGCTTGTTGTTAAATGCGCGTTTTCTTTCCGCACTGGGCGCAGTGGTTTCAGCGCTACCATCGCGCTCATCTGCCATTCGTACATAGCCCCCTAGCGGCAGCGCCGCGATGACCCATTCAGTTTGATCCGGCCCGTAGCGGCGCAGCCACAGCGGCTTGCCAAAGCCGATCGAGAAACGCAGTATTTTGACATCACACCAACGCGCCACCCAATAATGGCCCAGCTCGTGAAAAGTGACCAAAATGCCAATGGCGACCAAAAAAGCCGCGACCGTAATTAAAAAATTCATGGGATTTGGAACCTAGAAAGAGCCGCTCGTTCAATGACCTTGATGCGCGCAACGGTCCGGGCATGCTCATCCGCGGCAATGATCTCGGCCAGAGTGGTCGCATCACTGACTGCAACATGTGCAAGCACATCTTCAATCACCGCCGGAATATCGGTAAATCGAAGCTGTTGATTCAAGAACGCTGCGACCGCGATTTCATTAGCCGCATTGAGCTGTGCTGCAGCCGTACCGCCGCGCCGCATCGCATCGTAAGCCAGGCGCACACACGGAAATCGCGCTTCATCGAGCGCTTCAAATTCCAGCTTGCCCGCCTTGGCCAGATCGAGCGTAGGGACGCTGGCATCGATTCTGTCGGGGAACCCCAGCCCGTAGGCAATGGGCGTGCGCATATCAGGATTGCCGAGTTGCGCCATAACTGAGCCATCGAGGTATTCCACCATCGAGTGAACAATACTTTGAGGATGGATGACAACCTCAATTTGTTCGGGCCGGGCATCGAACAACCAGCGGGCCTCGATGACCTCCAGACCTTTATTCATCATGGTGGCGGAGTCGACCGATATTTTTCGGCCCATTACCCAGTTGGGATGGGCGCAGGCTTCATCAGGCGTGACATTTACCAGCGATGAAATGGGCTTGGTGCGAAATGGCCCGCCGGATGCGGTGAGGATAATTTTTTTGACGCCAACCCGCGCTAATCCGTCCGCATAGTTACGCGGAAGCGATTGAAAAATGGCGTTATGTTCGCTGTCAATCGGCAGCAGGGTGGCGCGCCCTTGCTTGACGGCGTCCATGAATAATTGACCGGCCATCACCAGCGCTTCCTTATTGGCGAGCAGGATACGTTTGCCCGCACGCGCGGCAGCTAAGGTGGGTCGCAAACCGGCAGCACCCACAATGGCTGCCATCACCATATCGGTATCTCGATGTGCGGCAATAAAATCCAGTGGCGCATTCAACGATAAATCCAGCGACAAATCCAACGACGAGTCCACTAAACTGGGGCCAGCCGCCAGCACCACAGTTTCCAAACCCAGCTCGGCAAGACGCTGCTTGAGCATGGCGGCCGGGCTTCCCATACCACCAACGCTACTGCCACTGCCATCACCACCACCAACACCGGGCATGACGGCATAACGCGGTCTGAATATTTTGCATTGTTGCGCCAGCTCCTCCACGCGCGAGTGCGCAGAAAGTGCAAAAACCGAAAATCGATTGGGATGGCGAGCGATGACATCCAAGGTGCTCACGCCGATAGAACCGGTGGAGCCCAGGATCGTAATTTTCTTCACCGATGAGCTCATAGCTTGGCCGTGAGCATCAAGTAAAGACCTGCTATCGGCAGCGTGGATGTAAGCGCATCAATGCGATCCAGAATACCGCCATGCCCTGGCAGCAAGTGACTGGAATCTTTCAAGCCGACACCACGCTTCATCCATGATTCAAATAAATCGCCCAGCACGGACAGCACACCCAGCACGATGAAAAATCCCAACAGCCACCAACCTTGTGCGATCAGCTCAATCGCCCAAGTCTCGCCTCGCGCCAGTGCTTGAGCAGAGCTTATGCGCCACAGGAAAAAATATAACGCGACGCCAATTAAGCCGCCGATTGCGCCTTCAATGGTTTTGCCAGGGCTAATGGCCGGCGCAAGCTTGTGTTTGCCTAGCGCTTTGCCGGAAAAATAGGCCGCGACATCCGCTACCCAGACAATCAACGCGAACGACAGTAATAGCCACGGACTTTTATCATGAAGCGCCAACAACGATAACCATGTCGGAAAAATAACAATCCAGCCCGTGATTGAGGTGATCACAACTGAGCGTGGACGCCAAGCTCGCTTAAGCCATAATGGCGCTATGAAAAACCAGAAAACTGCCGAGACCGAAAACCCCGCCAAAGCAAGCAGCCTGAAGTCCAAAAAATCAACTGCGGGTACGTTCAGGTAGGTAAGAAAAATCAACGCAGAGATTAATGCCGAAAGCGCAAAATAAATCCACCGGCTCATTTCGTCGGCCTCTTTAAATGAGCAAAAGTGACTCCATTCCCAGCATGCAACCAGCGCAATGCCGAGCGTAAAAATATCCCATGCCCAGTTGGGGAATACGAAAAGCGCTATCAGCACAATCGGCAGCATGGTCAGCGCCGTGATGATGCGGATTTTTAGCATGTGAATTTCCATGTGCCTGAACCATTGCTGCCGACGCGGCAAGCAAAGGCAAACGCAATGCGTAATGCCCCCAAACCTTCAGGGACCTCAGGACACTCAGAGGCCTTAATGGCGTCGAGGGCCTCGAAGGCCTCAAGGCACTCGCGACTGCATAAGCACCTACGCGGCCGTAGCATTCGTTGCGTGAGCAATGTTGGCGGATTTAAGCTGCTCGCTGGTACGACCAAAACGGCGTTCGCGAGTGCGGTAGGATTCAACGGCTTTAATTAAACTGGCGCGGTTGAAATCTGGCCATAGCTCCCCGGTGAAATAAAATTCTGTGTAGGCCAACTGCCACAGCAGGAAATTGCTGATGCGCTCTTCACCACCCGTACGAATAAACAAATCCGGTTCAGGCGCAAAATTCATGGCGAGATGCGCGTTGATATCATTCTCTACTATAGCAGGCAACTCTATATTTGGTGCGGTTTCTGAAGCACTTTCGCCCTGCGATGCCCGCCATTGCTGGTGTTTAAGTACGATCGCTTTATTCACTGCCTGCAAAATATCCCAGCGTCCGCCGTAATTCACCGCTACCGTCAAGGTCAGTTTTTGGTTGTTTTTAGTCAGCTCGACGGCGTTGGAAATCAACTCCACGATACGCGGATCGAACGGTGTTAAATCACCAATCACCTTGAAGCGGATATCGTTGTTATGCAGTTTTGCAACTTCCTGTTCAAGCGCACGTAAAAATAATTGCATCAGCACCGATACTTCTTCGGCAGGACGACGCCAGTTTTCCGAGGAAAACGCAAACATCGTCAAATATTCGACGCCTAATTCACCACAGGTTTTCACCGCCTCACGAACCGCTTCAACACCACGTTTATGGCCCGCCACACGCGGCATAAAACGGCTGCGCGCCCAGCGGCCATTGCCGTCCATGATGATGCAGACGTGACGCGGCACATCGCCTACCTCCGGGATGGATTGGGTCGAACTCAACGTGTTAGTGGGCGCGGACATGAATAATAGGTAAGGACCGTAAGTAACATCGGCTTTATAAAACTAAACCGACATTAGTTCATGCTCTTTTTCAGCCACCAATTTATCAACTTCGGCAATAAAACGATCCGTTAATTTTTGCACATCATCCTGCGCGCGTTTTTCTTCGTCTTCAGAAATGGTTTTGGCTTTGAGCGCGTCCTTGAATGCGTTGTTGGCATCGCGACGAATATTTCGCACCGCTACTTTGGCATCCTCGCCTTCACCTTTCACGACTTTCGCCAATTCTTTGCGACGCTCCTCGGTGAGAGCCGGCATCGGTACGCGGATCACATCACCGACCGTGGATGGATTTAAACCCAGGTTCGCATCGCGAATCGCTTTTTCGATAGCGGTGCCCATTTTTTTCTCGAACGGCTGAACCGTGATTGTGCGCGAATCGGCCAGAATCAAATTGCCCACTTGTGAAATCGGCACCATCGAGCCGTAATATTCAACCTGCACATGCTCCAGAAGCCCGGTGTGGGCGCGCCCGGTGCGCACCTTGTTCAAGCCGTTTTTTAACGACTCAACCGACTTATGCATCTTTTGTTCGGATTGTTTTTTTTGATCTGGAATATTCATTTTTGCTCCTGCATTTTCTGGACATTTTCTAAAATCAACACCCAACTTTATATTTTTCTTAAAGCTTATTTTGCACTACGCGTAAACCAGAGTGCCTTCATCTTCGCCCATCACCACACGCTTTAATGCGCCTGCTTTAAAAATGGAGAATACATTGATTGGCAGCTTTTGGTCACGGCACAAAGCCAGTGCGGTCGCGTCCATCACTTTCAAATTTTTGATAATCGCTTCATCAAAGGTGAGCGTATGGTAGCGCGTTGCGGTTTTATCTGTTTTCGGGTCAGCCGTGTAAACACCATCAACCTTGGTGGCCTTCAGCACAATATCGGCTTCGATCTCGCGGCCGCGCAGCGCAGCAGCAGTATCAGTCGTAAAAAATGGATTGCCCGTGCCTGCTGCAAACACCACCACTTTGCCTTCTTCCAGGTAGCGCATAGCCTTGCCGCGAATATAGGGCTCAACCACCGGTTCAATATTGATTGCTGATTGCACGCGTGGTACCAAACCCGCTTTAGCCAGTGCATCTTGCAGCGCCAGGGAGTTAATCACCGTCGCCAGCATGCCCATGTAATCCGCGGTCGCGCGATCCATCCCGGCAGCGCTTGATGACACCCCGCGAAAAATATTGCCGCCGCCAATCACGATGCCAATGGCAACACCCATGTTGGCGACTTCTTTGATCTCGTTAACGATGCGCTCGATGGTCGGACGGTTGATGCCGAACGCATCGTCGCCCATGAGGGCTTCACCAGAGAGCTTCAGCAGAATCCGTTGATACTTGGGGGTCATGGTGGTCGATCTCCTCGTTCGTCATGGATTGATTACTGCTTAAATTATTACTTGAATTGCTCAATAAGCTTCAGAAATGAATCAACCATTTCAGCCTTGCCAATCAAGCACAACCCTAGCATGGGAGCGGGTTTCAAAGCATTTATGCCTTAAAATCCGCACCAATACAGGGTTTATTACTTCCGCTTTCAGTGCTACTTATATTCCTACTGCTGTGAATGACTTACGTGCGCCCCACCCCTGATAAGGTTTACAGCGCCTTCGCCGCAGCAGCCGCTTCAGCGACTTCAGCTGCAAAATCAGTTACTTTTTTCTCAATACCTTCACCCACCAAATAGAGGGAAAAACCATTGACGGCAGCACCTTTTGATTTCATCAGTTGCTCGACAGTCTGTTTGTCGTCTTTCACAAACGGCTGGCTGAGTAACGATACTTCCTTGATAAATTTGGCAATGGAGCCATCAACCATTTTGGCCACAATCTCTGCAGGCTTGCCCGATTCGGCCGCCTTGGCGACTGCTACTGCGCGCTCCTTGGCAATATCTTCAGCCGGCACGCCGCTGGCATCGAGCGATTTTGGTTTCGTTGCCGCAATATGCATTGCGACGTCTTTGGCCAGCGTGACATCGCCACCGGTCACATCAACCAGCACACCTACTTTTGCACCGCCGTGAATATAGGAGCTCAACAAACCGGTTGCAGCGGTGCGAACGAAACGACGAATTGATACGTTTTCACCAATTTTACCAATCAGCGTTTTACGGGTTTCTTCAACAGTTGAACCGTTGTGAGCGAGTGCTGACAGCGCTGCCACATCTGCCGGGTTTTGGGTGGCAACCAGCTCGGCAACGTTAGCGGCAAGCGCCAGAAAATCATCATTTTTGGCCACAAAATCGGTTTCGCAGTTGACTTCAACCATTGCGCCCAATTTCTGATCGCCTGAAATATAAATCGCCACCACGCCTTCAGCGGCTACGCGTGAGGCGGCTTTGCTAGCCTTGTTGCCTAATTTCACACGCAAAATTTCTTCGGCTTTTTCCATGTCGCCTGCTGCTTCAGTCAGCGCTTTTTTACATTCCATCATGGGCGCGTCAGTTTTTTCGCGCAATTCCTTAACCATACCTGCCGTAATATCAACCATTGCTTTTTCCTATCCGTCTATCTGAGCCATCAATCATTTGCAGTTCAAAAAAAAGGGGCCGGAGCCCCTTTTTCCGTTTTCCCGATTACTTCGCGTCGTCTTCTGTGACTTCGACCAGTTCTTCGCCTTCCGGGGCCACCATTTCAGTGATCACGGCGTTTTTGCCTTCAAGAATCGCGTCAGCCACACCGCGAGCGTATAAACGAATCGCCCGGGTTGAATCGTCATTACCGGGGATGATGTAATCCACACCATCCATCGAGTTGTTCGTATCCACGATACCAATGATCGGCACGCCGAGCTTCCGGGCTTCTGTAACTGCAATTTTGTGATAGCCGACATCGATCACAAAAATCGCATCCGGTACACCGCCCATATCTTTAATACCGCCCATGGAGCGCTTGAGTTTTTCTAGCTCACGGGAAACCATCAGGCCTTCTTTTTTGCTCAATTTTTCGATTGAGCCGTCTTCAACCATCTGTTCAAGATCTTTCAAACGCTTAATGGAGCCTTTGACGGTTTTATAGTTGGTCATCATGCCGCCGAGCCAACGGAAATCAACATACGGCATGCCTGCACGCTGCGCTTCTTCCATCACGATTTCACGGGCTTGACGTTTGGTGCCGACAAACAAAATAGTGCCTTTGTTTGAAGCCAACTGACGTACAAACTTGAGCGCATCCTGGTACATCGGGAGCGATTTCTCAAGGTTGATAATATGGATTTTGTTGCGCGCACCGAAGATATACGGTGCCATTTTGGGGTTCCAGAAGCGGGTTTGGTGGCCGAAGTGGACACCAGCTTCCAGCATTTGACGCATGGTTACTGACATTTGAAATACTCCAAAGTTAAGGTTAGCCTCCACTCGCTGTAAGCTTAATTCAAAAATGCTGCTCAGAATCAAGACCTTAACGTGTAGCGAGTGTGCGTATTGGTGTTGCTTTGATGATGTATCTTTAGCCCTAGAATAAGGCCATCCAATCTGAATTGAATCAGATCAGCAGGCGATTATAACCGTAAAACCCGTTAATAATCAATCGCTATTCAACCTTCTGTCATAGCCTAAGCAAAGTTTGGTCAGACATCAACGCGACTTAAAAATCATCAAATTCAGCGCGGTGCGTAGTTGATCTGTGCTTCGATGCGCACTTTCTTGCCGCACCTTCGTGCTCACTTTCGTACTATGCCGCGTCAGTGGCTCTTGCTATAATTACACTTTAATTTTTCCTATTTTTTCGAGGTAACACCTGTGTCATTAGCATTAAAAAACAGTGATGATATTGCTGGCATGCGCATTGCGGGGCGGCTGGGATCCGAGGTGCTGGATTACATCACCGCCTTTATAAAACCAGGCGTAACGACGGGCAAACTCGATCAGCTTTGTCATGACTTTATGGTGAATGTTCAAGGCACCGTTCCGGCAACTTTGAATTACGCGCCGCCTGGCCACAAGCCTTATCCGGCTTCAAGCTGCACTTCGGTGAACCATCAGGTTTGTCATGGCATCCCCGGCGAAAAAATATTAAAAAACGGCGATATTCTGAATATTGATATTACCGTCATCAAGGATGGCTACCACGGCGACAATAGCCGCATGTTTTATATTGGCGAGCCCTCTATTCAAGCGAGGCGTTTATGCGAAATGACTTACCAGGCGATGTGGCTAGGCATTGATCAGGTCAAGCCTGGCGGCACGCTGGGGGATGTCGGCCATGCGATTCAATCATTCGCCGAAAAAAGCGGCTACAGCGTGGTGCGCGAATTTTGCGGTCACGGTATTGGTAAAAAATTCCATGAGGAGCCGCAGATTTTGCATTACGGCAAACGCGGTAGCGGCATGACGATGAAGCCAGGCATGATTTTTACAGTTGAACCAATGATCAATGCCGGCCGCCGTGATATTCGTATGCTGGGCGATGGCTGGGGCGTGGTGACTGCTGATCACAGCTTGAGCGCACAGTGGGAACACACGGTACTCGTCACTGACGACGGCTTTGAAGTACTGACGGTTTCGGCGGGCTCACCGGCGCGGCCAGCCTTAGATACGGCTAGCGCGTAGTTGATGGCGGCGGCATCAGTCAGCCGTTGATGGTCCGTATTATTGCCCCTGCCGTTCCATCTGCATCTTTGTCTGCATCTGCGCCCGCATTTGTATCCCTGAGTGCAGCCCCGTCCGGGATTACAGAAATTGCGGCCTACGTAGGCGCATGGCGGCTCTGCATGGCGGATGCCAAAGCTGAGCTAATGCGGCGCTACTTTGAGCGCCCCAATCCGGTTAGCCATTTACGCGCACTAGCCGCGTTAACCGATAATTTATTGCAGCGCTTGGCGACCGATATATCGCTGCCCGCAAACTACGCGTTGGCTGCCGTAGGCGGTTACGGGCGCGGCTATTTATATCCATCATCCGATGTGGACATCCTCATTCTGTTGCCCGATAGCGCCATGACCGGCGCTGAAGCCGGGCAGATCGTCGAACGCTTTGTCACCCTGCTATGGGATGTTGGGCTCGAACCCGGGATCGCCGTGCGAACCGTCAAGGAGTGTGTTGATGAGGCGGCTAAAGATGTGACCATTGACACCAGCCTGCTGGAAGCACGCCCGATCTGGGGAGATCAGGATTTGGTCAAAACGCTTTCACTCAAACTGCATCAGGCGCGCAATCTCAAACATTTTTTCGACGCAAAAATCGCCGAGCAGAGAAAACGGCATGCACGACATCATGATGTTGCGCTCAATCTGGAACCCAATATCAAGGAAAGCCCTGGCGGATTGCGCGATTTGCAAATGATGCTGTGGTTGTCAAAGGCGGCGCAATTAGGCGATGACTGGCAGGCGCTGGCCGCTCAGCACATCATCACACCCGACGAAGCCAGGCATATTGCGCACCATGAACGAGTGCTCATGAATTTGCGCATACGGCTGCACTATTTATCGGGACGACGTGAAGACCGATTGGTATTTGATTACCAGACGGCGCTGGCGGCTGAGCTGAAAATCATGCCTGGCAAGCATCGTCTCGCCTCTGAAGCATTGATGCGTCGGTACTACCTAACCGCTAAAGCAATCTGGCAAATGAATTCAATTCTATTAACCAGTTTAATTGAGCGAATTTCTCAACGAAAAAAAGATGTGGTGCGAAAAATTGATGATGATTTTGATCTCATTAACGGCAATATTGCCGCACGCGATGAAACCATTTTTCGGCGTGATCCTCACGCCATTTTCAGGGCATTTCTCGCGCTGCAGCAGGTTTATGAAGCTGAATTTTTTGCGCCTGAAACCTTGCGCGCTCTGTGGCGCGCGGTGCCGCTAATTGATCGCTCCTTTCGCGAAGACCCCGCCGTAAACCAGCTTTTTCTGAATATTTTAAAAAGCGAAAAAGTAACCTTCACCTTACGTCGCATGAGCCGCTACGGTGTACTGGGCCGCTATATTCCTGCGTTCGGTCGCATTGTCGGGCAAATGCAGCATGATCTTTTTCATGTCTACTCAGTTGATGAACATATCCTGATGGTGATTCGCAATCTGCGGCGTCTGGTGCTGCCGCGTTTTGCACATGAGTTTCCGTTTTGTCATGAACTGGCCCGCGATTTCGAGCGCCCCGAAATTTTGTATCTTGCTGCGCTGTTTCACGATATTGCCAAAGGCCGGGGTGGCGATCATTCCGAATTAGGAAAAAAAGACGCCCGCCTGTTCTGCAAAAAAATGCGCGAGGCCAGCCTGAACAGTTTCAGCAAAGCTGATGCTGATTTGGTGGCTTGGATTGTTGAGATGCATTTGCAAATGTCGGCGGTTGCACAAAAGCAGGATCTTTCCGATATTGATGTGATCGCCCGATTCGCGACGCTGGTTCGCACCGAGCGTCGACTGGTCGCGCTTTATATTTTTACCGTCGCCGATATTCGCGGTACCAGCCCGCATGTATGGAATAGCTGGAAAGCAAAATTGCTTGAGCAGCTATTTCGCGCCACCTTGAAACTGCTGCGCGGAGAAGCCGTGCCGAACCAGCGCTGGATCGAAAATAAAAAAGCCGAAGCACTCGCGCTGTTTCTGGAAGCTAGCAGGCAACCGAACCTCTCGCCGACAATCTGGCCACAGATGGGGACTAATTATTTTCAGCGTTTTGAACCACATGAAATGGCTCAGCATGCCCTGATGCTGGAAGGTATACCGGTGGCCGAACTCAGTGCTTTTTCGCAGGCGTTGGTGAATGTGCAGATGCCGCATGCCATGGATAGCAATATTATCGAAGACGGCTTTACGGTCATGGTGATTACCCGTGATCAGCCCGGCTTGTTTGCGCGCATCACAGGCTGTTTTGAACGGCTCGTATTTGATATTGCCGCCGCCAAAATTTTCACCACGCCGGACGGCATTGCCTTCGATACGTTTCAGGTTTTGCCCAAGCACGGCAAGGCCGCTGGCTATCGAAATCTGGCCCAAACCATCGAAGCCGAACTGGCGAAAGCAATCGACAGTCACGCCCCGATTGTTGATGGCATGCCCGGACGATTGTCGCGCCAGGTCAAACATTTCCCGATCAAACCCACCATCACCTTAATGCCCTCGCGGCATCCGCCTTACTACGAGCTGTCGGTGAGCTGTGCAGACCGTCCGGGTTTGCTATCAACCATCGCGCGCGTGTTGCTGAAGTTTGATATTAATTTGCATGACGCACGGGTGAGTACATTGGGGCAGCGCGCCGAAGATGCGTTCGTAATCGAAAACGCTCAACTCGCAGACGCCGAGTTTAGTCGCAAGCTGCGAGCGAAGCTGGTCACGCAATTAGCGCCTGAATTTAACGATTCTTAAATCAAATCCTAAACAAACGCCTGGCCAATATAAAAATATCAAACTAGCCGTCTGGCGGGCAGTTACAGTCAAAAATGCCTGAAAAGCCTCTCCAGTACTGGTGTTTAACATTTTATATAAAAACTTGACTGGCATTTTGTGTCGACAATGTCATGGCTTACGATATTGTTGCTCGCCTGCCTTAGCATTCGGCGAGAATGAGCCCTCACTCAGATTTTAAAACAGGGCGTCGCCCGCTGAAACTTCTATTGTGGGCAGTAGGGTAGGCAATTATTTTCTATTTCTTATTGACAGACTTGGTCCAATTCAATTATCTTAATACGAATCGTTCTCATTTGTTTTTTTACTTGTGTTGAACCTCGATCAAATCAGGATTTTTACCCGCCTCCTTTTAAATTTTTGACTTTTGGTTTTTAACTTTTTTACTGTTGGCGTTTTTATTTTTCCACTGTTTTTTTCATGCTCCCAAAATCAAGTATCGCTCTTGCGACTTCCTATCCTTCTAAGGCTCTTTATTAAAGTGCTTTTATAAAACGCCTTTCAGGATTAAAAAAATTTATGACCGCAGACATTCACTCCATAAATCGCCGCCAGTTTTTGCTGACCACCGGTGCGGGCGCATTATCCGCCGCGCTGCCACTTACGGGTGAGGCAGCCAAAAGCGTTGTACCTGCGTTGAAACGACGCAATGCTTATCAACAAGCCAACCTGGCCGCGAGCAACGGCCGCTATGTGGCGACATTTATTTTTGAGGGGATGGTTGATGCGTGGGGGATTGCGATTCGGCCTGCAGGCGCTGGCGGCCATTTTTGGGTGACAGCCGGCGCTACGTCGTATCAATTTGTGGGCGATATAGCTACGTCCAGCAATCCCAATTTACGCACTCTGTTTCAAGATGGACTCAGCGAGGTTTACATCCCATGTGCCGATGCACTCACGACCGCCGACAGTATAGGCAAAGTAACCGGCACCGCTTATAACGGCGCGCTGATTACATCTGATCTTTTCAGGGTCAGACAGCAAACGGCCACGATCAATAATCAATCGGTATTGTTTGATGGTTCTGCCCGCTTCATTTTTGTCATGGATTCCGGCACGATCTCGGCGTGGACAGATCGCGCTGCCAACGGTAGCACTGTACGCGTCAATGGCGCTTCACAATTAATGTTTGATGGCTGCGGAAAGGCATGGCGTTTTTCGGGGTTGCCGTTAAAACAGATTCCTGGGATGTGTTATGGGCTACTGATTTTTGGACTGATCCGCAAATCCGCCAGTTCAATAAAACCTGGGCACTGGAGCCAACCAGAGGATTTGTCAATCCCTTTGCCACCGGCAATTTACGCGACCCAACCAATCCCGACCAGGGTAATAAAGCGCGTCCTGGTGATCCGGTGCCATTCAATATTCATATTCTCAATGGCCGCGTGTTTGTGATGTATTGCATTAGCCAGGTATTACGTAATGAGGCCGGTTTCATCGTTAACGCCCGGCAATTTTTTGCCGCAGAAGAAGACTCGTTGGATGCCGCCGCTGAAGCAAAAACCAGTGGATTCCCCAATCGCGGCAAATTAGTCGAATACAACCTTGAGGGTGAAATCGTAAAAATTTACGAAGACACTGGACGCCTTAACGCGCCTTGGGGAGTGGCGATTGCGCCTGCCAATTTTGGCCTGCTCTCCCATATGCTGTTGGTGAGCAATTTTGGCGGTATCGGTAAAATCGCTGCCTTTAACCCATCCACTGGGCGCTTTATTGACTATGTGCGCGACCCCGACGGAAATGTCATCAGCCTGGATGGAATCTGGGCTCTGATGTTTGGCAACGGCGTGAGTTTAGGCGACACCAACGCACTCTATTTCGCCGCTGGCACGGAAGAAGAAACCGCGGGACTGTTTAGTTCCTTGCGTTATATCGGCGACCGCTGATAAACCATTCCGCATTCACTCATCCCATCATTAATAAACAGCCCGCATTAACCACTTTTTTTATCATCGAATTTAATCATCAACAGTCGTTATCAACGTACGGCAGCAAGGAAAAACAATGCGTAAAAACAATAAATGGTGTGTTCCCGCGATCATCGCCCTCAGTGTCAATATGGCGCTGGCATCAAACTCAGCGTTCGCTCAGAGCAGCGAAACACAATTGATGAACCGGCTTGAACAGCTTGCCGTCGAACTCGATATTGTTAAAGCTGAATTAAAGCAAATCAAACAAAAGCAAGATGCGGCTCCCCCGGTTGTGTCGAGCGCATCGGTCACCATGCCCATGTCGAACGCACCGTCAGCATCACCTACTCAGCTGACCGCGTATGGTGAAATTAAGTATAGTCGCCCACGCACTGATTCATCTGCAACCCAAACCGATGTCGCACGCTTGGTGCTGGGTTTTCAGCACCGCTTTGATGAAAAAACCAAGGTCATTGCCGAGCTCGAAGTCGAGCATGCAGTTACTTCTTCAACCGATAGTGGTGAGGTCGCGGTTGAGCAGGTTTATGTTGAGCATCGGCTCAACAACACATTTGGCGCACGTGCCGGCCTGTTTCTGATTCCGCTGGGACTCATCAATCAAAACCATGAGCCCCACGCTTTTTATGGTGTGAACCGCCCCACCGTTGAAACCTCAATCATTCCTTCCACGTTGCGTGAGGCAGGCATTCAATTGTTCGGCGAACACGATAACGGTGCCTCCTGGAGCGCCGGTATTACCACCGGTTTTAATTTAACCAAATGGGATCCGCTGAATGCAGAGGGCGTTGAATCACCATTGCGCACACTGCATCAGGAAGGCGCGCTCGCCAAATCCAAAGATTTATCCTTCTTTGCTGCCGCTGACTGGCGCGGCATCCCGGGCTTGCGCATCGGCGCAGGCTTCACCACTGGCAAAGCAGGACAAGGCACTGCAGGCTTTGCTGCAAAAGATGCCCGCACCACGTTAGCCGATGTACATGCGCAGTGGACACCGGGCGCGTGGGATTTTGCTGCGGTTTATGCACGCGGCACCATTTCGGGCGCGGGCGCGTTAAATCAAACCTTCGCAGGTGCACCTTATCTGGTGCCTAAATCGTTTGATGGATGGTATGGACAAGCTGCTTATAAGATCCGTTTGAATGGTGATTATCGAATCTCGCCTTTTGTACGTTTTGAGCGAATCAACACGGGCCGAGGCTTTGATGGTGTTGTCACCGGATTGAATGCAAACGCCTATGATACGGAATCGATTTGGACTACTGGCCTGAATTTCAATATCGCGTCAACTGTAGTGCTCAAAGCGGATTATCAGCGCTATAAAATAGTCAAAGACTCGGATCGCCTGAATCTGGGTCTGGGGTTTTCGTTTTGATGATGATCATCCATTGATGCTGCCGTTCCTTCTGCACTGCGTGCGTTAAGCTTCGTCCTTTCAGCGTCGTCCTCTCAGCTACGTCCTTTAAACTTTACCCTTATGAAATCAGCTCTGGTTTGGTTACCGGCATCAGCGTTAGTGGCAATGGCGCCCGCCTATGCAGGCCAATACGCGACTGCCGATGACGCAGCACGACGCGCTTTTCCGGAAGCAACCTCATTCAAGGAAAGTGTTTTTCAACTGACCGCGGATGAGCTGCGTGCCGTCTCGGCCGCCACTGGATTGCCTGCCAAGCCCGTGCTGTGGCGCGCCTTGATAGCGATGAACGCGGAAACACCCATTGGCATGGTGGTATTGGATGGCGTGATCGGCAAGTTCGAGCTGATTGATTATGCGGTGGGCATCGGTACTAACGGCAAAATTCGCCATGTCGAAATCCTCGCGTATCGCGAAAGTCACGGCTATGAGGTGCGTTTGCCCGCGTGGCGCAAACAATTTGTGGGCAAAAATAAAACCGATAAATTAAGAGTCAGTGAAGATATTTCCTCTATTAGCGGGGCCACCATGAGCGCCACCCATATTACGGATGGGGTCAGGCGCATCGTCAGTACCGTGGATATTTTGAAAGCAGCCGGAAAACTCTGAGTATGTTGAGCTTGCCGAGTTTAATAAACCCGTTGAATATCACGCCGCCAAGCTTGCAAAAACGCGCAAGGCCGTTACTCGGCACTGTGGTTGAGATAGCGATGTGTAGCGTGGATGAAGCCGCCTTTATGCGTGCAAGCGATGCCGCTTTTTCGCGCATTGAGGCTATTCATCAAGTGATGAGCTTTCATGAGCACACCAGCGATTTAAGCGCCATTGCCCGTGCCAAAAAAAATGCGATATTTCCAATCTCGCCAGATACCTGGAAAACATTGGCGCTCGCTCTTGATATTGAAGCACGTAGCAACGGGATCTTTAACCCGACCATTGCGCCTGAATTGGTCAAGCGCGGGCTGCTGCCTGCTCCCGCTCGAGACGGGGAGAATCATATGCCGCCACAAAGCAGTCTTAAAAAAAGTATTACGCTGGAAGAAAATTTTCACATCCACGTTCGTACGCCGGTATGGATTGATTTGGGCGGTATCGCCAAAGGCTACGCGGTTGATGCCGCCGTTGATGCACTGATTGCCCATGAGATTCCGCATGGCATGGTGAATGCGGGCGGTGATCTGCGGGTGTTTGGCGATATTGAACAAGTTGTGGGTGTGCGTATCCCCCATGCGCCGACTACAGTGCTGCCCATCGCAAGCTTGCGCAATCTGGGCTGTGCAACTACAGCCCGTTACTATTCATCCCATGTTGATGGCGCTATCGTGGGGGCGCGCAGCATCGCCGCCGCTCATTATGATTCTGTCAGTGTGATGGCGCCTAGTTGCGCGGTGGCGGATGCGCTCACTAAAGTGGTATGGCTTGGCGATCCGCATAGTCCCGAAATTCATAAAACCCTAAAGCATTTTAAGGCGAACGCCGCGCTGATAAACTCTGCGGGCATAGTGCATCGACTTTAATAGCTTTATTGGCTTTCGCAGCTTTAGGAACGATAACGTCTCCTTCTCACCATTTACCACAGCATGTCAAAAAGACTCGTCACCCATCAATTAGGGCCACAACACCGCCGCCTTACTTATGCCTGTTTCATATTGTTATGGGTATCCGGATTATTGTGGCTGCTATTCCACTATTTCATGTCGGCTGTCAGCGAATTTGGCGTCGGCCCTCATCCTCTGCAGATCTGGTGGCTGAAGCTGCACGGCTTGGCCGCCATGGGCGCGCTGGTTATTTTTGGCTCATTGATGCCGGGTCACATTCGTAAGGCATGGCAGCATCGAAAAAATTATGTCTCGGGCGTTGCGATGGTGACCAGCATGATCGCGCTCGCGCTAACCGGCTATGCGCTCTACTATGTTGGTGGTGAGCAATGGCGGCCATTGATCAGCATCGTTCATTGGCTATGGGGACTGGCAATGGCACCGTTGATCGTGTTGCATATTGGCCTGGGGCGGCGTGCACGTTTGCGTTCGGCAAAATAAAACCGTTGTGATGAATACCAACTAATCATCCCACTGACTGATTTGCTTCGCGCTGGTGAATCTTAATCACTGAATACTTTTTCGGATGATTAGCGGGGACGGTCGATTCAAAAGAGCCATCAACATCAACACCAACGCCGGCACCGGCAACGACATCGGAACCGCAGGCACCGCAACTTCCACAGCCGCTGCCACAAGACTTTCCCGATGGCGATTCTATTGGAAAGCTTTGCGCCATGATTTTCGCTAACGTTTGCATGCCAAAGCTCGCTCCACCGTGTGCAAGCCACGCTGCGGATTTTCTAACCAGCCATTTTGGTGCATACCGATACAACGCATAAAGCGCGGCCAACGCAACCACTAACGCCACGATAATATTTTCAGCCATCTCAAGGCCCCCACATCGCCAGTGCAGCGCGGTAAGTCATAAACGACGCCAGATAGGCCAAACCAAACAAATAGGCCGCCATTAAAATGGGATAGCGCCAACCATTGGTCTCGCGCTTGACGGCACTTAATGTCGCCACACACTGCGGTGCGAACACATACCATGCCAGCAGCGATAAGGCCGTCGGCAGGCTCCAAGTGCTCGCAATAATAGGCGTTAGCTGCGAAGCCAGTGCATCGCCTGTTTGCGATAGCGCATACACCGTACCCAGTGCGCTGACCGCGACCTCGCGTGCCGCCAAACCAGGCACCAGGGCAATACAGATTTGCCAGTTAAAGCCAATCGGCGCGAAAATAACTTCGAGTCCGCGCCCCATGATGCCGGCCAAGCTATAGTAAATCGCGGGCTGTGTTGCATCCGGTGGTGCGCCAGGAAAGCTCGCCAAAAACCACAACAAAATCATCAGCGATAAAATAATAGTGCCTACCCGCATCAAAAAAATCTTGACCCGTTCCCACAAACCAATCGCTAAATTTCGCAAATGCGGCCAGTGATAATCAGGCAACTCCAGCATCAGCGACTGGTGTATTTTGCGGCCTGCAAACTGCTTGAATGCATACGCCACCGCCATCGCCGAAACAATGCCCGCCACATAAAGCGTAAACAGCACGATGCCCTGCAAATTAAAAATATGCCCGATCGTTTGGTCAGGAATAAAAGCTGCGATGATCAACGCGTAGACTGGCAACCGCGCTGAGCACGTCATCAGCGGCGCAATCATGATCGTCACCAGACGGTCGCGCGGGTTCTGAATGGTGCGGGTTGCCATAATGCCGGGAATCGCGCAGGCAAAGCTGGACAGCAACGGAATAAACGCACGACCGGACAAGCCAACCCGGCCCATCACCCGATCCAGCAAAAAAGCGGCGCGCGGCAAATAGCCCGAATCTTCGAGGGCCAAAATAAAGAAAAACAAAATCAGAATCTGCGGTAAAAAAATCAGCACCGCGCCAATGCCGCCTATAATGCCGTCCACCAGCAAACTATTCAGCATGCCGTGGGGCAGTGTCGATGCGACCAATACACTGAGCCACGCCACAGCATTCTTGATCAGATCCATGGGCAACTTGGCCCAGCTAAATACGGCCTGAAACACCATGAACATCAGTATCGCCAACACCACGAGGCCCAGTACCGGATGCAGCACAATGGCGTCAATTTTTTCGGTCGTGCGATGCGGCGTCACCGGCTCTTCAACACACAGTTGCAAAATACGTCGTACTTCCTGCTGGGTTTCGGCCAAGGTGTGCGATGCTTCGGCAACCTGGCTGGCAACAAAAACTGACGCATCAAGCGAATCAAGCATAGCCACTAATTTGGCCTCGCCGCCGGAACGAACCGCGACCGTTTCCACCACTGGCACACCGATCTCAAGACTGAGTTTCTCGCGATCAATTTTAATGCCGCGTTTTTTCGCAACATCGCTCATATTCAGCGCCAACACCATCGGCTTACCCAAGCGCTTCAGTTCCAGCGCGAGACGTAAATTAAGCCGCAGATTAGTAGCATCGACGACACAGACAATACCGGTGGGCGCAGGCTCGTCATGCCGGTAGCCCAACACCACATCACGCGTAATGGCTTCATCTGGCGTGGTCGCCACCAGGCTATACGCACCCGGCAAATCCAGTACCCGCCAAACCCGGCCACCTGGAGAAACGAAGCTGCCCTCTTTGCGCTCAACCGTAACGCCGGCGTAGTTCGCGACTTTTTGACGAGCGCCGGTGAGCCGATTAAACAACGCGGTCTTGCCGCAGTTAGGGTTACCCACCAAAGCAATGATTGACGGCGCGGGATTTACAGCAGCGTTCATGAGCAGCGTTTCATCGATAAGTCAGTCTGCCACGACCGATGCAGCAACCACCGATATTTGCGCCGCTTCAAATCGCCGCAGCGCAAAGGTAGTGCCGCCACTGTTCCTGCCACCATGCGAGCCGCCATGTGTGCCACCGTGTGAGCCACCAACCCGCACCGCGATCGGCTCACCTGACCAAAATCCTTTTGCCAATATCGTGACCGCTTCGCCCTTCACAAAACCCAGCTCCATCAAGCGACGGGAAAAATCGGTTCCGCCTTCTTGAACATGCGGCGTAACCTGCGCAACCACCGCCGACTGGCCTTTGCGTAGCTGATCAAGCGTTAGCGTTGGCGTTGGTGGCGGTGTTGGCATTACAGTTGGCACCTCAGTGATCGCGTCAGTAGAAAACATTTTGTGACCTAGGTTTGTTTCAGCGTCTTCGGCGCAAGCGCCATACAGGAACTGCATGAACCGTAGAGCGAAAGGGAATGATCGCGCAGTATAAAGCCGCGCTGTTTGGCGATCAGCGACTGACGCCGTTCAATCGCCTCATCTATAAATTCTTCTACTTTGCCGCAATCAACGCACACCATATGATCATGATGTTCACTGGCACTTAATTCAAATACTGCGCGTTCACCTTCAAATTGACGGCGCCATAAAATGCGCGCCTCGGCAAACTGCATGAGCACCCGATAAATAGTGGCAAGGCCAACATCAATATTGTCTTTTATCAGCAGACGATAGACGTCCTCTGCCGAAAGATGGCGTACATCGCTTTGCTGGAACAACTCCAGAATTTTCAATCTCGGCAGCGTTGCTTTGAGCCCGGAGTCGCGTAGTTCTTTAGGGATTTCCATAGTTCGATTTATTCACAGCCCGATTATCTTGTGCTGGTTACGCCTTCGTGTGTTGCTCGCGCGCGGCCACTCAACCTCATCCAGATACGATCAATTATCACTCTCGTTCTTAACCGCAATAACAATCGACATCGCTTGCTTTGGATTGCAGCCTAAACAGATTAAGATTCAATGCTGATTAAAATATTTTCCATCCTAAAAAAGGCTCTGCCATGAAGGGCGATAAAACTGTCATTAAGCATCTCAACAAACAGCTCACCAATGAGCTAACGGCCATTAACCAATATTTTTTGCACGCACGCATTTACAAACATTGGGGTCTGGCTGCGATTGCCAAAAAAGAATATGAAGAGTCAATCGGTGAAATGAAACATGCCGATAAATTAATCGAACGCATTCTGATGCTGGACGGCCTGCCTAACCTGCAGGACATGCACAAAATCGCCGTCGGTGAATCTGTTCCAGAAGCGCTCGCTGCAGATTTGAAGCTTGAATATATTTCCCAATCCGTGGTGAAAGAAGCAATTGCCCTATGTGAAACCGCACGTGATTTTGTCTCCCGTGATTTGTTTCAGATGATTCTTGACGACACTGAAGAACATATTGACTGGATCGAAACGCAGCAAGAGCTGATTGATAAGCTGGGCATTCAAAACTACTTGCAGACTCAGGTGGGTGAAGTAAGTTAATGATTTCAGCACAACAGTATGGGTATGGTGGTCAGCTTAGATCGCCATACCAAAATCATTTTCCAGCGCCCGCATTTCCGATTTGTGTTCTTTAATCACACGCGTTGCATCTTTTTTGCATTTGCCGCAGCAAGTCCCTACGCCCAATTCGCAATGGATTTTCCGATAGCTGTCACAGCCCAGCTCAACCGCGTGGCGAATTTCACGATCAGTGACGGCGTTGCAAACGCAAATGTACATAGCTGAATTGACCTTTCCTGCTGAAAAATTAAGTGCGAATCATTCCTATTACAGATAATATCTGTAATGACAATGATTCGCAACTAGAATTTATAGGGGAATGATAGGGCCTCATGCCACGCCAATGGGTGGACGCAAAATAATCAAGCTTCAACCCATGAGAATTGGGTATAGATTGAGAGCGACTTGATAGTGACAGGTTTTCACAGCAGCGCTCTTGACCGCATAGAGTTAAAAAATCAAAGAAAAAACCGACTGCTTAAACTCAGCCAATCGCTTTATGCTCGCTCAGATTGATCCAGCCTCTAATCACGCGGTACAAATACCAAACCAGCACCGCCACCGGCAGCACCCACAAAACGAGCATGCCAATGCCAAGTGTGAGCAGGCCCAGCACCCAGAACACGACCCAGGCGGCGATGGCCCATAGCAGTCCCCACCAAAATGTGCGGGACATGTAGGCGTAATGCGAATCCAGCCATGTGCCGCTCACATCGTCGCGCTTTACCACGCCGATAATCATGGCGATGATCGCAAACGTCCAGAGTGTAAACGGTGCAACCGCATGCATGCCGTACATGACATGGGTGATGGTGATGGAGCCGGACACATCACGCTCGTTGTTGTTGGTGATATTGGTATTACTGTTGCTGCTGCCATCACCACTGTTGGTGGGCGTTACATCAATGGTCTCTGCCATGGTTATTGCCTTTCAGATTGGTGGGGTGAGTAGTACGTGGGTTGATAAATTAAACGCGTGTTGGATCAATCGTCGTCTTGTCCTGCCAACTCCGGAAACAACACTTCGGTAAAACCAAATTGCGACATATCGTTCATCCGCATCGGGTACAACACGCCGTCGAGATGATCGCATTCATGCTGCACCACCCGCGCATGCCAGCCTGACACGGTGCGATCAATTTTATGGCCGTTCTCGTCAAAACCGGTGTAGCGCAGCTTTAAATGACGCGGCACCAAGCCGCGCATGCCCGGCACGGATAAGCAGCCTTCCCAACCGTCTTCTACTTCTGGTGACAGCGGCGTGAGTTCCGGATTGATCAACACGGTGAATGGTACCGGCTCAGCATCAGGGTAGCGCGGGTTGTTCTTCAATTCGAAAATCACGACGCGCAGGTTTTCACCAATCTGCGGCGCAGCCAGGCCTGCGCCATTAGCGGCGATCATGGTCTCATTCATATCGGCCAACAATTCATGCAGCTCAGGCGAGCCAAATGCAGCATGCGGCAGCGGTGCAGACACCTGCATCAAACTGGAGGTGCCCATTTTCAGGATTTCTCGAATCATAAGCGGCCCCTATTTAAACCCACGCACTTCAGTCGGCATGGCAGCATGCAGCTCGACCGCCTGCGCTAGCACCATGCGAATTTTTTCCATACCCACTTTTAATACCGCCTCGGCCTCTTCCAGCTTGATGCCGGCGCTAGAGCTACCGCGTCCGGCAGCGTGATTCATGGACAGCGCCAGCGTCGCATAGGATAAATCAAGCTCACGTGCCAATGCTGCTTCGGGTGCGGTGGTCATACCGACCATGGTGCAGCCATCGCGCTCCATCCGGTTTACTTCGGCCAGGGTTTCCAGGCGCGGGCCTTGCGTAACACCCAGCACGCCGCTATCAACCACCGGGATGCCCGTCGCTTTGGCGGCAGCCAGATATAGCAGCCGCGCACGATGGCAATACGGAAAAGTGAAATCGATATGCGTTACCGGCTTATCGCCTTCAAAAAATGTGTGCTTGCGGCCATAGGTGTAATCAATAATTTGGTCGGGCACCGCAATCTGGCCCGGGCCTAAATTTGCCGCGACACCGCCTACAGAATTAACCGCCAGCACCCGCGTTACGCCGAGCGAATGCAGCGCCCAAATATTGGCGCGGTAATTAACTTCATGCGGAGGAATGGTATGGCCATAGCCATGTCGGGCGAGGAAGATTACTTCTGCTTTATGGCGACCTGTATTGATTTCACCGAACGTCAAATGACCCGAAGGCTCGCCGTAAGGCGTACGAACCACTTCACGTCGCGTAATTTCAAGATTCGCCAGATTGGTCAAGCCGGTACCACCGATGATTGCAAGCATGTTTAAAACGTCACCAAATAAAATTAATGGGCTCTAGCACTGGCGGGGCGGTTGGAGCAAAAAGTCTTCAAAACGCGCTCTGGTGCTAGAGTTTTAAAAACGTATTTCTAAAAACTCATTTACCTTTAATCGCGTAAATTGCCGGCAAATTGCGCCAAGCACCGGACACATCCATGCCATAACCAAACACAAAACGATTGGGCACGGTAATGCCCACGTAATCGGCGACCAGTGGTTTCCGGGCATTGATTTCAGAACCATAATCTTTAACGCAAAACACGGCGCAGCTCACGCTGAGCGCGCCCTGCTTTTTAACCAAATCCACAATCGCGGCGAGCGTCACGCCTTCATCCAGAATATCGTCCAAAATAATAATGTGACGGCCCGCAATATTATCGCGTGGCGCAACCCGCCAAGTAAGCTCACTACCCACTTTTTCATTACCGTAGCGCGACGCTTGCACAATATCAAAATCAAGCGGGAAATCGAGCTGCGAAAGCAGATGCCCGCTGAACACCACGGCCCCACCCATGACTGACAATAACAGCGGATATTTTTCAGCATAATCGCGATTAATTTTAGTGGCAATCCGCGCCGTTGCGGCAGCTACCTCTTCAGCCGTAAACAACAAATCTCCATCATGCAATATCGCATTGGCTTCGGCTAGGCTAAGCATATGAGTTCCCTTTTTTTCATGACTGAAGGTTTGATCGTAAATTGAACGCGCAAGCTTTAATATCGCATGATGGCATCGTAAATACCGCTCGCTTTTATTTTTTCTTGGATGGCTTTGGGCGTGAAAATGGTGTTGCTTTCCCGGCGACACCACCGAACGACTGCGCGGCCAAATATTGCTTAAAGCCTTTGCCCACTTCTGCGTGCTTCATGCCGAGCGCTACGGTTGCCTTCAAGTAACCCAGTTTTGAACCGCAATCATAGCGTATCCCGTCAAATTCATAGGCGAACACGCTCTCATGTTTGAGCAAAGAGGCGATGCCATCGGTAAGCTGAATTTCCTTGCCCACCCCCGTCTGAATTTTCTCCAGCTCGGCAAAAACCTGCGGCGTCAGAATATAGCGGCCCACCACGCTTAGGGTCGACGGTGCGTCTTCAGGTTTTGGTTTTTCCACAATGCCGGACAGCTTTGAAACCCCGGCAGAAATTTTCTTTGCGTCAACAATACCGTATTGCGAGGTTTCCTCGCGCGCCACAGTCATCACGCCAATAATCGAGCTTTTCTTTTTCGCATACAGATCCACCATCTGCTTCATCACCGGCACTTCAGCATCAATCAAGTCATCCGCCAAAATCACCGCGAACGGCTCATCACCGACCAAATGCTTCGCACATAACACTGCATGCCCAAGACCTAACGCTTCGGGCTGGCGCACATATACATATTGCACATTCGACGGCAGCATATTACGCACTTCGGCCAGCACTTTGAGTTTGCCTTTTAGCTGCAATTCCGCTTCCAGTTCGTAGGCTTTATCGAAGTGATCTTCAATCGTGCGTTTGCCGCGTCCCGTGACAAAAATCATTTCCGTAATACCTGCTGCAGCGGCTTCTTCTACCGCATATTGAATCAGCGGTTTATCAACAATGGGCAGCATTTCTTTTGGGCTGGCTTTGGTCGCAGGCAAAAAGCGCGTGCCGAGACCTGCGACCGGGAAAATAGCTTTGGTAATTTGGGTGATTTTTTTCAATTTGATTTTTCCTGCCTTGAATGGTCTGCCAGCATTTCAATTAGTTGCGCTTCATCGAGAACCGCGACGCCTAGCTCAACGGCTTTATCCAGTTTACTACCGGCCTCTGCACCAGCGATGACAAAATCGGTTTTCTTGGAAACACTGCCCGCCACCTTGGCGCCGACTGCTTCCAGTTGCTGTTTGGCGTCTTCACGCGAGAGTGTAGGCAAGGTTCCGGTCAGCACCACTGTTTTGCCCGCAAATGGCCCAAGCGCCTTCGCTTTATCGGGCGCGGTATTCGCGTCAGCTTCCTTGATCGACATGGTCTGCTCCGCCCAAACAATACCGCACGCACGCAATTGTTCAACCACCTCACGGTTATGCAACTCATCAAAAAAATGACGCAAGCTTTGCGCCACCACCGGGCCAACATCGTTCACCAGAAGCAGCTCCTCATGCGGCGCATGGATAATCGCATCGAGGTTGCCAAAATACTTGGCCAAATCTTTTGCCGTGCTTTCACCCACATGACGAATACCCAAACCAAATAAAAACTTGGCGAGCGTAGTGTGTTTGCTTTTTTCAATACCATCGAGCAAATTGCTGGCTGATTTTTCACCCATTCGCTCCAGTTGCGCGAGTGCGGTCAAACCCAGGCGATAAAGATCGGCGGGGGTACGAACCAGTTGCGCATCCACAATTTGCTCCACCAGCTTATCGCCAAGACCTTCAATACCCATCGCTCGCCGCTGCGCAAAATGCAACAACGCCTGCTTGCGCTGCGCAGGGCAAAATAAGCCACCGGTACAGCGCGCAATGACTTCGCCTTCCAATTTTTCGATGTGCGAGTTGCATTGCGGGCACCGGGTGGGCATCACAAACTCGCGGGCATTTGCGGGACGCTTCGCATAAATAACCGCGGCGACTTCGGGAATCACATCACCGGCGCGGCGCACAATCACCGTGTCGCCTATTCTTAAATCCTTGCGACGAATCTCACCTTCATTATGCAAGGTTGCATTCGAGACCGTGGTTCCACCCACAAACACCGGCTGCAGCCGCGCCACCGGCGTGATCGCACCGGTGCGGCCAACCTGCACATC
>ENA-OFCI01000299-OFCI01000299.1-metagenomes-genome-assembly--contig:-NODE-299-length-32615-cov-3.609275_pt1 | contig 32615 bp, 29 predicted proteins | sample MGYA00153391_OFCI01 | MGnify analysis MGYA00153391
AAGATCCGCCAGGAGCGGGCGCATTTTCGGCCCTCGGCCCTCAACGGCTCCACGGCGACACCGGCCACGCCTTCCAGACGAAAGGCGCCTTCGGGGCCGGCGCCGGCGACCAGGCTGGCCTGGCTGGTGCGGAACACTTCCGCCGCGTCCAGACCTTCGAAGGCGGCAAGCAGGCCGTGGCCGAAAGCTGGCGCAATCTTACCGCGGTTGGCGCGACACCGCTGGCGCTCACTGACAATCTCAATTTCGGCAACCCCGAGCGGCCCGAGACCCTCGTCTTCTTCCTCTTCTTTTTCGAGTTCTTCGTCCTCTTCTTCGAGCACGTAGCCCTCGTCGATCTCGTCTTCCTCGACCACTGGCGCGTCTTCCACGAGATCCGCATCGAGGACGTCGTCGCCGCCGAGGCCGCCGAGGCGACCCATGCCGCCGACGTCGCCGTCGAGATCGGGTGACGATGGCATCGCGTTGCGCGGTGAAGCCTGCGCTGCCGCAACTTCCTCATCGCTCGCTTCGGTGTCTTCGTCTTCTTCGGCATCCTCATCGACGAGCGTCACGCCCTCCGACGAATCTTCCATCCCAACGCCGGCCGGAGCCATCGTCGCCGTCGCTCGTGCGGATTCAGCCTCACGCTGCGCGACCATCGTTTGCGACATCGAACCTTCGTCGCCGACGAGGAGACCGATGTCTTTCGCCGTCTCCGACATGTCGTCGTCTTGGATCTTGATCTCGATCTCTTCGCGGTTCTCCGTGAGCACCTTGACGTCGAGCGCCAAACTCTGGAGTTCCTTGATGAGGACCTTGAACGATTCCGGAACACCCGGCTCCATCACGTTCTCGCCCTTGACGATCGCTTCGTACGTCTTCACACGGCCGACCACGTCGTCGGATTTCACCGTGAGGAGTTCTTGCAGCGTATACGCCGCCCCGTACGCCTCGAGCGCCCAGACTTCCATCTCGCCGAACCGCTGGCCGCCGAACTGCGCTTTACCGCCGAGGGGCTGCTGCGTGATCATCGAGTAGGGGCCCGTCGAACGCGCGTGGATCTTGTCGTCCACCAAGTGCGCGAGTTTGAGCATGTAGATCATGCCGACCGTGATCGGACGATTGAAGCGCTCGCCGCTACGACCGTCGCGGAGCCACGTCTTGCCGTCCGACGGCAAGCCCGCATCCATGAGCCATTCGGCAATATCCTCGGCATGCGCGCCGTCGAAGACGGGCGTCGCGATGAACATGTCGAGCATCTTTGCGGCCCAGCCGAGATGCGTCTCCATGATCTGACCGAGATTCATACGCGACGGAACGCCGAGCGGGTTGAGCACGATATCGACCGGCGTACCGTCTTCCGTGTACGGCATGTCTTCTTCGGGCAGCACCTTTGCGATGACGCCCTTGTTGCCGTGACGGCCGGCCATCTTGTCGCCTTGGAGAATCTTGCGCTTCTGCGCGACGTAGACGCGCACGAGGTGCGAGACGCCAGGCGAGAGTTCGTCGCCGTTCTCACGTGAGAACATCTTGACGTCGATGATCTTGCCTTTTTCGCCGTGCGGCACTTTGAGACTCGTGTCGCGCACTTCGCGTGATTTCTCACCGAAGATCGCGCGCAGGAGCCGCTCTTCCGCCGTGAGTTCGGTCTCGCCCTTGGGCGTGACTTTGCCGACGAGAATGTCTTCGGGACGCACTTCCGCACCGATGCGGATGATGCCATTCTCGTCGAGATCCTTGAGCGCGTCTTCACCGACATTGGGAATATCGCGCGTGATCTCTTCCGGCCCGAGCTTCGTATCGCGCGCTTCGCACTCGTACTCCTCGATGTGAATCGAGGTGAAGCGATCGTCCTTGACCATGCGTTCGCTGATCAGGATCGCGTCTTCGTAGTTGTACCCTTCCCACGGCATGAACGCGACCAAGACGTTTTGGCCGAGCGCCATCTCGCCCTGATCCGAGCTCGGACCGTCGGCAAGGATCTGGCCGCGGACGACGGTTTCGCCCACGACGACGATCGGGGTTTGATTGATACACGTACCGGCGTTGGAACGCGTGAACTTGAGCAGATCGTAGGACCGCTCGAGTTCCGTCTCGTCGCTCTTGACGACGACGGCCTTCGAATCGACGGCCATGACCGTGCCGGCTTCATACGCAAGCACGCAACCGCCGGAGTCTTTTGCCGCGCGATACTCCATGCCGGTGCCGATGATCGGCGCCTGCGGACGGAGCAACGGCACGGCCTGACGCTGCATGTTCGCGCCCATGAGCGCGCGATTGGCATCGTCGTGCTCGAGGAACGGAATGAGCGCCGTTGCGACCGACACGATCTGCTTCGGCGAGACGTCCATGAGCTGCACGAGGTGCGGCGGCTCCGTGACATACTCTTCAGCGTAACGCGCGATGACTTGGTCGGCCGTGATCGTGCCATCGGCAGCGAGCGGCGTGTTCGCCTGCGCGATGATGTATTCGTCTTCGCGGTCGGCGGTGAGATAGCGAAGGTTGTTCGACACGATACCGTTCGTGACGATGCGGTACGGCGTTTCGATGAAGCCGTATTTATTGACGCGCGCGTAGCTTGCGAGCGAACCGATCAGGCCGATGTTCGGGCCTTCCGGCGTTTCGATCGGGCAGATGCGGCCGTAGTGGCTGTGGTGGACGTCGCGGACTTCGAAGCCCGCGCGTTCGCGTGAAAGACCACCCGGCCCGAGGGCGGAGAGGCGACGTTTGTGCGTGAGTTCGGCGAGGGAGTTCGTTTGGTCCATGAACTGCGAGAGTTGCGAGGAGCCGAAGAACTCTTTGATCGCGGCGACGACGGGACGAATATTGATCAGCGCCTGTGGGGTGACCGTTTCGATATCTTGTACCGTCATGCGCTCGCGCACGACGCGCTCGAGACGCAACAGACCAACGCGGAACTGATTCTGCAGCAGCTCGCCGACCGAACGGATGCGACGGTTGCCGAGGTGGTCGATATCGTCCTTGTGGACTTGACCCGACTGCACTTTGAGCAAACGACGGATGACCGCGATCATGTCGGCACGCGTCAGCGCGCGCTTCTCGATCTTCGGTGCGGGAAGGCCGGCCGTTTCGTATTCGCGCAACGCGCCGTTGATATTGCCGTTGAGTTTGCCGTTGAGCTTGTAGCGGCCGACGCCCGCGAGATCGTAGCGCTTCTCATCGAAGAAGAGCGACTCGAGAAGCTTCTCGGCGTTTTCTGCATTCTCGGGCTCGCCCGGACGCAGCTTTTTGTAAATTTCCTTGAGCGCGTCTTCACGCGTCTTGTTATCTTTGTCTTTTTCGATCGAGTTTGCGACGAGCGGGCTGTTATCGAACAGCTTCAGAATCGCTTCGTCGCTCTCCCAATCGCAGCCGAGGTCGGGGCGCGAGAGCGCGCGCACGAATGTCGAGACGTAAATCTTGCGATTTTTATCGATGCGAACGCCGACCGTACCCTCGGTCTCGTCGTTCTTCGTGCCGTTATCGGTTTCGAACTCGATCCACGCGCCGCGGTTGGGGATGATCGTCGCGTTGTACGTGGGGCGGCTGTTCGTATCGAGGTCGCTCAGGAAATAGACGCCGGGCGAACGCACGAGCTGGCTGACGATGACGCGCTCCGCGCCATTGATCATGAACGTACCCTTGTCGGTCATGATCGGGAAATCGCCCATGAAGATTTCTTGGTCGGGGATGCCCTTGATTTCGCCGGATTCCGCCGTGATGAGGCGGACGCGGACGCGCAGCGGCGCGCTGTACGTCATGTCGCGCTCGCGGCACTCTTCTACCGTGTACTTGGGCTCGCCGAGGCTATGGTCGCCGAACTCGAGCACGAGATTGCCCGTGAAGTCTTTGATCGGGCTGATCGACTCGAAGGCATCCTTGAGGCCGTCCGTGATGAACCACTTGAAGGAGGCCTTCTGGAGTTCGATGAGGTCGGGCAGTTCGAGGACATCGGCGATCTTCGCGAATGAGTAACGCTTGCGTTTCGCACCGGGATCGGGAAAGCGCTCGACGGTGAACGCTTCAGTTTCCGGGGCGAGGACGTGGACGGCGGGCGTGCTGAAGGGCGTTGAGGGGGTATCTTCACCCTTCGTCGCACGCCTCGAGCGGGTCGTCTTTCCCGAAGGCGCCTTGGCAGCAGACTTGGGAAGTACCGTTTTCGCCATTAAATTTGTGATCTCTCAATACGAAGCGCGTGGCAGGGGAAATCGGGCCCGAGGAGCGCCCCCGGGCATAGGCAGGTAGCGTATCACGCGAGTCTTGGGACGGTCAAGCGACTTTTCGGCAGCGCTCGGAGCGGAGTCGAGATGTCGGGTCTTCACAGAGCTGAGATGTCCGGAGACGGCGCGGTTGAGTACGCGGATCGACAGCTACAGCTTTTCGGCCAAAACGAGGTCGTATAGGAGCGTTCGGCGTCGGGGTTGCGGGCGTTTGTCCGCGTTGCCGGAGCGTGGAAGCTCACGTGAATCGAATCTCGTACTTCACGCAGGCCGAACAAGCCGACTCGCAGACCCGTAACCCAATAGCGCGCCGCCCGCTGAGACCAAGCCATCAGCGGCCGTCGCAGCAAGTAGTCGTAAGGGGCAGCAACCGCGCGTCATCGCGTGGCAACTCAGCTCTACGGCGCTTTTACGCCCAACGCGAGACCTTCGGATTTTTCGAGCTGGTCGCGAGCATGCGTCGGTCATTTTTCTCGCTTACCAGCATGGGTGTGAACGCCAGCTTCCCAGCGTTCCCCCAGACTTCACAGCCAATTCACAAGAACCGCGGAAAGTTGGTCGCATCAACTACTAAAAAGGAAATACAACCGATGAACACACCTCGTACGAACCTGCATAAAAACGTCAACGAAAACCTCGCGTTCGATCCGAGATCGTTTTTCAATGTGACCGTTTTGTCTTTCGCAACTCTTTCGTTGGCTGCTTGTGGTGGGGGTTCTACGGGTGCATCCCCTAGTAGCACCGTTCCTCAAACGAAGTCCACGCAACATGCCCTGGCTACTATGACGTTACAACTTCCCCGCAACGATTCTAGCGCGATAAAAACTCAATCAAATCAACGACTCTTTATTTCGCCGGGTACAAATAATCTCACTTTCATTCTCGACGGAACCAAAATTACAAATGGCGCGCGTACAGACGGCAATGCGATTCCCGCATACAACGGCGCGGATGGTACGAGAGTCACTTTCTCGGAAACCTTGTCGCCCGATCAGCATTTCTTCGTCTTTACCATCTCGTTAGATGTCGTGCCGGGGGCACATACCATCGGCGTCGATATCACCGGAGGGGCGCCTGCCGTGATCCTTTCCGAAGGACAACACACTTTTAACCTCGCGCCTGGTCCTAACCCACCCGGTACGCTAACGCTCTCCGGCGTTCTCGGCTCAGCGTACATAGAATGTGCGAATGGTCCGGTAGATTCTACCAACTGTGCTTCTTCATTCGATGGAACGAAGTATACGCTAACCGCAATTGGTGCGGACTTTGACGGCTTCCCTATTATTAATCAGAGTCTTAGCTTCGATAATGGTGGTTACACGGTTATCGAGAATGATGCCAATGGTATCGTTGCTTTAACGAACAACGGCCCATTTCTCTCGCCCGGAAACGCCTTGACGGGACCTAGCGGCGGATTTTATGTTTTCGGTTCGTACGTCTACGGCAATCAATTCAACGCGAAGTGCAACAAAGTCGGGAGCGCTTCGTTAGCCCTGACTAATTCGCAAAAAGGACCAATCAATCCGCTTGCGGGTGAAGCTTACAGCTATTTTGACCCGTCCGCATACACCGCTTCGAGTAACTATCCTAGCTCTGGATTGCTTCCCGTGGGTAGCAAAACTGGGTCGAACCCGGATTACCATAACGGTAGCGTTCAAAATGCAGTTACGAACCTCATGAAAGTTAACTGCGATGCCAGCCTCGTATTGACTGTTAATTAAACGCAACTGGCCCTTGCACGTAAATATCCGAAACGGCGGATTACATGCAAGGGCTTTTCCTTAAAACCAACATTCCTGGACGTGATTCAAACAATATTTCAGTTCCGGAAATTTTTACGCGTGCGCCGCTTCTCCCGCTGTGCGTTCGTCGCATCTTCGACGACATTACCGATCACGGCGAACTCGAAGCGATACTCGAACTCGAGCGACGTACGAACGCTCATCCGTCCGACTGACTTTATCGTCGGACCGGCTTGACCGCGAACACATCACGCGCGTCCCAGCCGCTTCAGTCGGCTCGCCTCGTGTTTACTATGTACGGCCGAGTTGCGCGACGCGCAGGAGACGCACCGACATCGAAAGGCGCGTTTACGCCGGGACGACTCGATCGGATTCGGACCGCATCACGCGCATACGCGAGTTTATCCGAGCTACCGCGGTTCTCGCTTCAATATTCCCCGAGGTGCGATTCTGCGCAAACTCGCGATCGCTAGCATCGGAGCCGCGAGCGGACAAACACCAGAATCAAGCTACCGACCAGAACTCCGGCCACGGCACCAAATAGCAGATAGTGAACGTCGACGGTTCCTGAGTGACGCAAAACAAGAGAAGCCGATGCCATCAGGGCGATAAGGCTGGAGGCAAGGACCCCGAGCTTGCGACGTTGCGACAAGGGACGGTCACTGCAGGTGCTCATCGGTGTGAATTCTCAAGTCCGCGATGATCCGTCCTGCTCCGCAACACGTGTATCGAGCTCGACTGGCTTCACCTTTATACCGCTTGGTGAGCGACGAGGAACATGGAGCGCGCCGAAGGTTGAGATTTTGGTCGATTCGCGAAGCCGCTATTCGATCTATTTTCAAATTGTCGCGCACATTTAACACGCCGCCGCCGTCGGGCTCATCTCGACGGTCGACCAGCTGCCAACCGTGAAGCACGTTCGTCGCTGCGCACACCGCGCGCAAGACGGTCGCTGCCGCCCACGACGCGGCTCTTTAAGAAGCGCGCAACCTCATCGACGACGCCTTTGGCGCCGTCTACGAACAGCGGGAAGCGGGACGCTCATGACCCCATGCAACACATTCGCCTGCACCCGGCGCCGCGATCATGATTCGAAACGGCTCGGCGACGATTTGGCTTGAGACTCACCCAAGCGCATCGCGCGTCGCCGACCGCATCGGGGTAGCGCGAACATCGAGCACGAGTTGGCGCGATGCGCGCGTGCTTGGGTGGTCGCCAACTGCCGCGACGAGAATCAATTTGAGCGCCATCTCCGCCGATTGTTGGGAATAAAAGGCTGCTCGTGCTGAATATCCTCGGGCAATTTCCGTTGCAAAAGCGCGGTCCGCGTTTGCCCCGCGCAGCCAACGACGCGCGGTCACGAAACAAGTAGGCTGCATAGACCTACCGCGCCGTCGACAGGATCGTTTAGCCGAACGTGATCGTTGGAAGCTTCTCGCCAAACTCTTCGGGTGTCACGACGATGAGGTCGAGAACGATGCCGAGATCAGCCTCGGCAGCGAGGTCCGTGCCGCGTTCGATACCCACGATCGCGGTGACACGAACGACCGAGAGATCGAGGTCGCTACGCGGCCTGATTCTTCACGTCGCAAACGAGCCGAACGCGAAGGTGGCGCGCACGTCCGGCCGCCGACGGCAGACCACAATGAACCGGTCGACGGCGTTATCGGCTTCATCGCCGGAGGCTTCTTTGCTGAGGCTTTGCGGATACACGTGCGTGAAATATTCTGCAAGCGCAATCCCGATCGTTACAAACATGACGCCTTTATTATGCTCAGAGCCGCTCATCACATGAGCGGTGATACCGCGCGCGGCGCCCTCGCTCACTAACGTTCGTACCTCGAGCGTTCAACTCTAGCGCGAAGCAACGAAGCCGTTGGCCGGAGAAACGTTTCTCCAGCCAACGCCAACGGTCACGTTACCTTCGCGATGCGCCTGCAGACCAGGCTTCCTCGGTATCTTTTTGCGCTTTTGCCGCGACGCTCGAGTCGATCGAGAGCCCGTCTTGACTCAGTTCGGAAAGAACGACCGATGGAAGCACGGCACTCGCTTTTAAAACGCATGCGGCATAATCGCTCAAATGCTTCTTAGCGAGATCGGCCGTTTCGTGATCTCCGAGTGCGAGTGCGGTCGTGTGTAACATCGTATAGCCGGCAGATGCGAGACACATCGCCGTATAGTCGTCACGAATATCTTTGGAAACTTCCATCTTTCTCACGCCGCCGATCGCGCTCGCGACGTTGCCGAGTGCTGACGCAAAACCCCATTTAAGCTGCGATCCAGAATGACCGCCGACCTCATCGAGCCTCGACGTGAGCGCGTCGATATGTTGCTTCGACGTTGTTGCGATGGTATCGACCAGACGCTTCGCGCCGGCGAGAGCCTGCACGTCCTCGTCGTTCTGTTGTTTTTCGAACGGCACGAGCATGTGTCGTTCCAGTCCCAACATGTCGCTGATGTGCATATTAATTGTCGGCATCGATCCGGGCACTGCAAATCTCCTCAAAAACTTGAACGTGCGATCTTCGTACCGCACCTTCGGCTCGCGCAAACCAACCAGCGTCCCGATCGCTATTCCGGAGATTGCAACCGCATAAGGCGCAGAGGGATCGAACGTTACGTGAACATTGGAATTATCGGAGCAGGCAATATCGGCGGAGCGCTCGTGCGGCAATTTCGCGCCGCGGGGCATGAGGTCGCAGTCGCGAACTCGCGCGGCCCGGAATCACTCGGAGATCTCGCGCGGGAGACAGGCGCGACGGCCGTCTCGGTCCGCGACGCAGCACATGGTCGCGACCTCGTCGTCGTCACGATCCCCATGAAGCACATCGAAGAACTCCCACGCGATCTCTTTGCGGATGCACCGCGCGATCTCGTCGTCATCGACACGAACAATTACTACCCGCGGCATCGCGACGGCCTCATCGCGGGCATCGAAGATGGCAGCACGGAGAGCCGATGGGTCGAAGGCCAATTCGGTCATCCGGTCGTGAAGGCGTTTAACAACATCTACGCCTTGCATCTGCAAGAAAGCGGCAAACCGGCCGGCTCGCCGGGCCGGATCGCATTACCGGTCGCCGGCGACGATGCGGCGGCGAAGGCCATCGTCATGCGACTCGTCGACGAAATCGGTTTCGACGCGGTCGATGCGGGCACGATCGACGAATCGTGGCGCCAGCAACCGGGAACGCCGGCCTACGGAATGGACTTCGATCGTGCGAAACTCGTGGCGGCGCTCGGCGAATCAAAACACGAACGAACCGACGAGTGGCGTGCGACCGAAAAGAGCCCGGGAACCTACGATTCCCCGCGCTAACTGATTCAAACGCAGCGAGCATAAAGCGAAGGTTGTCTTTACGCTCGCATCGGAGTGGCGGCAAGTCGGATGGACATGCAAGGCGCCAATTGCGAGTAGCGCCCCGCTTCCATGAGAAGCGAGGCGCTACAGCTAGACTGGTTGTCGGGCGAGCGCTACCGTGACGAAGATGACTTCGAGGCGAAGCAGTCGCGGCAATAGACGGGCTTATCGCCACGCGGTTGGAACGGCACTTCCGCCGTTTGACCGCACTGACTGCATGTCGTTTGGAACATTTCGCGCGCAGCGCGGGCACCGCCGCCGCCGGCAGCTCCGTCGTAACTCGCTCCGCCGCCGGTGCCGCCGGTGGTTCCGCGTTGCGCCTTGCGTGCGGTGCGGCACTCCGGGCAACGATTCGGCTTGTTCTGAAAGCCTTTGCTTGCAAAAAACTGCTGTTCGCCGGAACTAAAAATAAATTGGCTGTTGCAGTCGACGCAGCTTAACGATTCATCTGTGTACACGTTCGGGTCTCTCCAAGCGTCTGTCTGTCCTGTTCGTACCGTGCAAGTTCCGCATGGAGAGCTACCGCTTCTATCGGACTGGCTAGTCGAGTCGGACGGTGTGACGCCGTAAAGTTACCGTCCAACTTCGCGCACTATAGCACATTTCTGCAAAAAGTTAGCTAGGCCATCCGCATATACTCTCGGCCCGAGGTCACGAGCTTTCAAACAAGCTCGCGCGACATCGGCTGGTGCAATATCCCGGCATCCCATAGCTCGGCGCCGTCATCGTAGAAACCGGCCTTGCGATAGAATTGTGTCGCGTGGGTCTGCGCGTGAAGGTGCGCTTTGGCGAATCCCCGGTCGCGCGCTTCATCAACGAGTGCGTTGAGGAGCGCGACGCCGATGCCCGTTCCGCGTATGTCGGCGCAGACTGCCATCCGACCGATACGTACGACCGATGGTTTAGTCACGTAGTATCGGCCCGCACCGACAGCCCGACCGGTCGCATCGCGCGCGAGAACGTGGACCGCATCGGGATCGGTCCGATCGTGCTCGTCGATCTCTTCTTCGGGCGGAACGCCTTGTTCGTGGACGAAGACCGTCGTGCGGATCGCGCATGCTTCGCGCATGCGCTCCACATCGCTTATGTCGAAGACTTCAACGATCACGATCGCCTGCGCCCTCTGCGTCGGTTCCGCAACCGAACGCTACCTCGCGCCCGCACTCGCGGGGATTGCGGGTGTCGTCGATACGCTCGTCGTCAACGAGAATTCGGGACTCGCGCAATCTCCCAACGTCGCGACGCTCGAAGCGAGCGCATTCGCCTCCGACGGGCGTCTGCGGATCGCGCGGCATCCGTTCGTGGATTTTGCCGATATGCGCAATCGCGCGTTCGCCGAACTCGCCACGCTCGCGGTGCGACCCGATTGGGTTCTCTTTCTCGATGCCGATGAAGTGCACGGCGAACAACTCCGCTACATCGCCCGCGAAATACTGCCGGGGTTGCCCGCGAGCGTCGGATCCGTCGATGCGTACACGTATCATTTCTTTGGGACGTTCCGCTGGATCACCGATGTGGCGCGTCGTTTCGTCTTCTTCCGCTACGATCCGGCAATTCGGTGGGAGAACGCCGTGCACGAACGCGCGATCGGCGTGCGCGGTTCGTCGCTCGTGCTGCCGTACGCCTATCATCATTACGGCAACGTCGCGATGCCCGCGGCGCTCGCGGCGAAACATGGGCGCTATTTCGAGCTCGGTAATCCCGTGGAGCGGCCGCCGACGCCACAGGCCGCGACGAGCGACATGTATCTCGCGAAGGCGGCAGACGTGCGGCCGTATCGTGCGCCCCATCCGCGCGTGGCGCGCGCGACGCTCGCCGAGCTCGAGATGGAATACGCACCTGCGTTCGCCCTCGTGGACGCGGGCTTCGTCGCACGACGGACCTTTGCGATGCGCGCGGCTGCGGGCGTGCGCGGCGCGAACGAAGCGTTGCGGGTGGCACTACGGCGCGTGGAACGGCCGGGGTTCTATCGCGAGACGACACGCGCGCGATAGGCAGCTCAACGCGGCTCGGCCACGAGCATTCTCGGCCCCGCGATATCGAGCACGGGAAAATAGAGGCGATGCGTTCGCGGATCGAAGGCGACGATGTGCGCATCGATGCCGACGAAGGCCTCGCCGAGCTTCGTGAGCCCAGATGCCGTCGATGCGAAGATCGAATCGATGCCGCTCTCCGTCGCGACGTAGAGACGCCCGGTCGATGCATCGTAGGCGAGGACGTCGGGATCGACGCCGACATCGAAGGTGTTCGATTGCTTCAACGTTTTGAGATCGAAGACCACGAGTTTCGCATTGCCTTCGCACGCGATATACGCGCGGCGATGGGGCGAATCGAGAACCAGCCCATGATTGCTCGCGCAACCCCTTATCGGATAGCGCGCCACGATCGTATCGCTGCGCGGATCGATTGCGACGAGATCGCCGCGCGACTGGGCGTTGACGAGTATGCGATGGCTCGAGGCGTCGTACTGTGTATTGCCGACGTCACCACCGATGCGAATCGTCGCGACGCGCACGTTCTTCTTCGTATCGATGACGGTTTCGGTACCGCCGTTCTCATCGGAAACATAGAGTTTCGCATCGTCGGGATCGTAGGCCATGCCGTCGGGATACGCGCCCGCGGGAATACGCGCGACGATCGCTCTCGATCGCTCGTCGATGACCGCGACTTCGTTCGCCCCCGTCGCCGTCGCGTACACGAGGCCGAGCGCCGGTACCGCGAGCACGCCGTGAACGTCGGGTAGACCCGGAATCGTCGCGACGACACGATCGCGCTTGACGTCGTACACCACGACCGTGCTCGCGGCGAGATGCGCGAGGAAGAGCAGGTCCGTTTTCGGATCGAGGCTCTCGTAATCGAATCGCGTCGGCGCTCCGGGCAGCGCGACGATCGCCACGATTTTCAACGGTAACTTCGAGGCCACAACGCGCGCGATCGGCCGAATGAGGACGACGGCGATGACGACGGCGAGGCCGGCGGCGACCACGAGCGCGAGCCGAACGCGAAGTGAGGAGGTCGACATGGCGGTTACGTTTTCGCAGCCTCCGATACCGAGACCCGCGGCATCGCACGTCTCGGCATGTTGGGTTGCACGCGACCCGCGAGCAACGCGCGCGCGGTCGCGTGGCCCCTCAGCGCAGTTCGGCGCAGCCTAGGAGCGCGGATTCGTGTTCGAACGCCATCACGCGATCGTAGGCGGTAGCATCACAGGGCGTCATGCCCGTGAGAAAGAGGGCGGTACGGATTTCGGCAGATGCGGGATCGCGTAGCACGCGTACGATACCTTCGCGTAACGTCGCGACGAGAGCGTCGTCGTGTTGTGACGACGTTACGAACGGCGGCGTCGGCGTGGCGAACGTACTCGCGATCGTCCGAAGCTCGGCGACGACGTGCGGCCGGTGGCGTCGCAGGAGCGCGAACGTAACGCAATCGATCGCTGCCGCATCGGCTTCACCGTTCGCGACCGCAGCGGCACTTGCCGCATGGCTTCCCGTAATCGCGACCGTCTCGAAGAAACGTCCGTCGCGTGCGAGCGGGGCGATCAGTCGTCGCGGCAAGTTCATGCCGGAGTTCGAATCGGCTTCGTTGATCGCGAAACGCACACCGCGCAGATCGCCGATGCGACGTGCGGGGCTGTCCCCGCGCACGACGATGTAGCTGCGATGGGTCCCTGCGACGGCGTCGGGAACGGCGTAGTGCGGCGCCCCGAGGACGTGAAAGTGCCCGCGCGCCGTGGAAAAGAGCGGGTAACCGCAGGTTTGCGTGAAGAGGCAGCCACCCTCGCGATCGGTGCCGTGCGGGCGCGTGCGATCGAGTTCGGCCGGCACGTTCGCAATGCCGCGCGCGGTAAATTCTGCCGCAAACGCGCGCCACAACGCATCGGTTGCGGCGTGCATTTCGGGGAAATCGTACCACGGAAAACTCGCGTACCAATCCGATGCGATCACGACGCTACGGTAGACGCCTCGGCAAGGCGATTCTGCGCGAGCGGAAGCTTGGCGAGAGCCAGGGAATTTCTCATCGTCATGATCGCCTGCGCGCGCACCACCACGTTCGCCATTACGACGCTGCCGATCGTGCCGCCGCCACCGTTCGCAACCGGTCAGCGCCGCAGCCTGCAGATCGGGCGAATCCGCGTGGCGCGCGCGTGAACGAACGTATCCATATCGTGACGGGCTTGCTCGAACGCGATGGCGCCGTCTTGCTCGTGGCATCGCGCTACCCCAATCACACGGAGCCGCTGTGGAATCTGCCCGGCGGGCGTCAGCGTGATGAGGAACTCTTCGATGCGGCGTTGCGCCGCGAGTTTCTCGAAGAGACGTCGCTGACGATCGAGATCGGACCCGTGTGCTACGTTGCCGAGTCGTACGACCGCAACACGCATTTTTTGGTGTGCTGCTTCTCGGTTTTCGCGCGGGGAGATGCGGTGCTTCCCGCGGGAGACGCGCATGCCGTCGCCTTGACGTGGGTGCCGCGCGCGGAGATAGCCACGTACGTGACGGTGCCCGTCGTACGCGACCCACTGCTCGCCCATCTCGGCGGCAATCCCGCGCGCTATTACGGCTACGCGGCGAGCGGCATCACGATCGAGTTCGCAGACCCGGCGTAGCGACGTCGTTTTCCAAAGGCGTGCCACTTTTTTTTGTCGCGAGCATTTTCGCACTCACCCACGCATCGCGCTGGAGCTCGAAGATGACGATATCGACCGGCCGTCCGCGCACGATCGCGCCGCTGCGCTGCACGCGAATCTCGGTGAATCCCGCACGCGCGAGGAGCCGGCGGGAGGCCGCATTGGCGGGCACGCAGCACGCGTCGAGATGGTGGAGATCGCTCTCTTCGAAGGCGTAATCGACGATCGCTCGCGCGGCTTCGCTTGCGAAGCCCGAGCCGCGATGCGTCGCGACGATGCTATAGCCGATCTCGGCCGTACCGCGGCCGCCGTCTCCCACGCGGAGCGAGATCCAGCCGATCGCCTGTTGCGATTCGCGCGCGACGACGAGCCACTCGAAACGACCGATACTGCGCGAATCGAACGACTTCGGCCGCGCATCGACGCGACGCGCGAACTCGTCCTTCGTGTGGCGCGGAACGTCCTGGTATTCGCGGAGATGCGCGCTCTGCATGATGCGCCAGAGCGTCATGGCGTTCGCCGAGGTGACGGGCTCGAGCACGAGTCGCTCGGTATCGACGCGTCTCACCGCGCCGCCGCCGCGAGCGAATCGTCGCGGAAATTCGCGATCGCAGAAAACCCGGTCGCATCGGGGGGGGCGCGCTTGAACTTCACGCGGTCGCCGGGACGCGCGAGGAGCGCGATTGCAGCATCGGCTTCGGTCGTCGTGAAGATGCCCGCGGTGTTGCGCAGCGTGAGATAGACGGTGCCCGATCTGCCGGAGGCGATGCGATCGATCGTGCCCGCAAGCGTTGCCTCGCCGCTCGCACGCGCCGCTTCTCCGCCCGCTCCGCCGCCCAAAAACGTGGCATATTGCGCGAAAGCGTCGTCTTTGGGCGATGGACTGCCGCTCGCGCCGACGACGACGTGTCCGTTTTTCGCTTGCACCAGCGCCACCGTTTGATATTTCCCGGTTTCCGCGACCAGCGGAACGACCCACGTATTTTGGCCGTAGGCGTTGTAGAGCAACGGCTGCGTCGGTAAGAGTTTGCCCTGCCGCACGACCGGATTCGATCCGACCGCATCTTCCGCACCGCGCGAGTTGAATTCCCCACCCGACGACGTGTAGTAGGTGATCTTCCCCGTTACGGTATCCATATACGTGAAGCCCGTCATCGATTGATCGCTCGCGGGCGACGTATGATCGACGAACCACACGAACCGCGTGCCGGCGAGGAGGCCGAAAACTTCTTCGCGGGCGGGCACGTGGACGTCACGCTTCACGACTAAACTATTGATGAGCCCGTGGACGAATTCGCCGAACCATTGGTTGTACGCAAGCGCGAGATCTGCGGGATAGACGCGGCTCACCCAACTCGGCAACGACGCAAATTCCGCTTTGGGCACGCGCTTCATCGCGCCGGTGACGGGATCGACGAGCACGACGGCGGTGACGATCGTGCCCGACCAGCCGATCGTGGGGCGACCGAGCGTAACGAGGTATTGGGGGTCGCCCTTGTCGTCGAGCTGGAGCGTGGTTTCGAGTAATTGTTCGGTCCCGTATGAAAGGTACACGTGGCGGTTGATATTTTCGTTGAGCAGGGCGCTTGGAATGTAGCGCAGCGGTGCGCGTTGCCGCAGTTCTGGGCTCGCATCGGGGTTCTCCGCGCTCACGACGATGACGCCCGGGCTCGTGCGGCGCGCGAGCCATTGCACGATGCCGTGGAATTCGAGCGGCGCGACCCAGACGAGGTTCCCGCCCGCGACCTGGACGTTAAAATCTCCGACGCGATAATACGCACCGAGTTGGCCGACGACTTTGTTGCCCGCAAAGATCGCCGCTTCTTGCGGTACGACGCGGACGTGTTTGACGTCGGCAAGGGGCGGGAGCGCGTTCGACGTGGTGACATCTGCGACGTCGCGCAGGCCGCTCGCATCGACGACCGGCGCGATGGCGAGGATGCCCGCAAAGCCGAAGACGATCGCGAGCGCGATGAGATACGGCTGGATCGAGGCGGGCCGAATCGAGACGATGCGCCGCGATTTCACGGCCATGCCCGCCGCCATCGCGATCCCGTACGCGGCATTGGGCACGAGCGTAAAGAGCAGGAGCGTGAGGCACTGCGGGAAGACGAGCGGCGGCATCTCGAGGTAGGCATAGCCGATGAGAATCGGCACGCCGACGCCGAGCCGGAGTAGCTGGCCGCGCAGCCAGTTTCGCTTGAAATCGAGATTCACGAGCCCGAGCGACATGAGGAGCACGACGTAGAGGACGACCACGGATGAGTTCTTCGCGTCGGGCGGCGGGATGCATCCGTTGGATGTGAATGTGCCTCCGATCGTGGTTCGTGCCGGGAGCCGTTCGGGCACGCGCGGCGTTCGAAACCAGAGACGCCCTGTTCGCCAAGGCACCTCGGATCGCCAAATTCTCGTGACCGGACGCGAACCCGACCGGACGAGCAGGGCCGCCCGGGTGCTGCGACTTACCCCGAGACGATGGATACTCGAACGGAAGACGTCCGCATCCCGCGCGATAAAACCGATGATTATAGCTCCGAGATCGTCGCACGTCGACGCGCCTTCGTCGAAGCGAAAACGGGCGCGAATCTCGAGCACGTTTCGCAGTTCTCGTTCGATGCAGCGGTGCTCAAAGGCAACATCGAGAATTTTACGGGTGTCGTTGCGGTGCCGCTCGGCTTTGCCGGTCCGCTCGCGGTGCGCGGCGAGCACGCCTCGGGCGATTTTTACGTGCCGATGGCGACGACCGAAGGCACGCTGCTCGCAAGCTACGGTCGCGGCATGCGCGTGACGCGCGCGGCCGGCGGCATTACGACGACCGTCGTCGGCGATGCGATGCAGCGCGCGCCCGTCTTCGGGTTCGCAAGCGCGCGCGAGGCGACGGCATTTGCCGCATGGATCGAAGCACATCATGCCGAGATCGCGGGCGTGGCCGAATCGACGACGCGGACGGGTAAGTTGCTTTCCATCGAGCACTATCTCGCGGCGCGCTTCACGTTTCTGCGCTTCAATTATTCGACGGGTGATGCTGCGGGACAGAACCTCTGCAGCAAGGCGACGGACGCCGCATGCACGTGGATTCGCGACCGGTACGCCGCGATCTCACCGATCCTGAGCTTTACGTTGAGCAGCAACATGGATACCGATAAAAAAGCGTCGTACATCAACACGCTCCACACGCGCGGCAAACGCGTGATCGCGGAAATTACGATCCCCGATGCGCTCATGCGCGAACATTTGCACGTCTCGGCAGCGTTGTTCTTCAATAGCCGCCTGCGCTCGACGCTCGGGGCGTGGATGGCGGGCTCGACCAATAACGGCTCGCACGCAGCAAACGCGATCGCCGCGATCTTCATCGCGACGGGGCAAGATCCGGCGAACGTCGCAGAATCGCACGTGGCCGTCGTCTACGCCGATCTTACCGAGGCGGGCGATCTCTATTACGCGATCACGCTGCCATCGCTCATCGTCGCGACATACGGTGGCGGGACGGGATTACCGTCGCAACGCGAATCGCTCGAAACGCTCGACTGCTACGGCACGGGCAAAGCTCGCAAATTTGCCGAGATCGTCGCGGCGACCGTGCTCTGCGGCGAACTCTCACTCGGCGCCGCCGTGATTGCGGGCGAGTGGGTCGACGCCCACGAGCGACTCGGACGGAACCGACCGTAGGAACGCGTCACCCGTTACGTGCGCTTCGGTTGCGCGTCCGCGATGAGTTGCGGGATCGTAACGAAGCGGAAGCCACGCGCGCGCAACGTCCGTACGATCGAACGCGTCGCACCGATTTCTTGGCTGCGGTCGCAGTCGCGCGTTACGTGTTTCTCGCGCGCGCAGATGCGGCCACGATCGCCGTCGTGTAGGACGATGATGCTGCCGTCGGCGACGTTCTCGACGACGCGTTTGACGATCGTCGCATCGCCGGGTTGTTCCCAATCGCGCGGCAACGGGACATCCCACATCACGACGCGATACCCCAGTCGTTCGGCTTCGTTCACGACCATGAAATCGCGCGAACCGAACGGCGGTCGCATGAGATGCGTGTGTCGGCCCGTAATTTTCGCGATCGCGGCGTCGGTTCGGTCGAGCTCCGCGCGCATGGTCCCGCGCGATTCCACGATGAGGTGCGCGTGATCCCACGTGTGGTTACCGATCGCGTGACCGTCGCGCGCGATCCGGCGCATCGTCGCGGGATATGCGACGACGGCGCGACCGACCACGAAGAACGTCGCGGGCGCGTGCTCGGCATGCAAGACGTCGAGAATGCGATCCGTATACGGCGGGTTCGGGCCATCGTCGAACGTGAGCGCGACCTCGCGAACCGTGGGCGCGCCCGCAACGACCGTCTTACCGAAGATTTGGTTCGTCGGTGCTTCGAGAATCTCGTACGTCGCATAACCGCCGATCGCGAGGAGCGCCGCGACGAGCGACGCGCGCCATGCGACGCGAGCGCGCGTCACGATCGGGCGCCGAGCCGAACCCGCGCTGCCGATACTTTGCTACGAAACGAATCGGGCCCGAAGGCGCGAAAATCGGCGATCACCTTTTCATAGCGCGGTTCGACGAGTGCCGTGCTCGTGAGGTTGATGAGATCGGGCGTGGGCTTGTGTTTATCGAGGTGGATCGTGAATTGGTGGCCACCCGTCGTGGCCCAATAATGCGGATCGGTGAAGACGATGTGGCGACTGCCGTGTTGACCGTTGACGAGTTGGTAGACGTCGATCGTGTAGTGCACGGACGTATCCCCGCGCGGCGGATGCGTCTGCAATTCCCAGATGCCATCGGCGACGGTCTGCTGGAAGAAATACGCGACGTTGGGCCCGTATTCGGTCGTCTCACGCGGCCGCTCGTCGATCGCGACCTGGAGATTGTTGCGCCCGACCACACGATAGCGACTCGTCGAGACACCATCGATATTGGCCATCGTGTATTCTTCTTCTACGATCGCGCCGCGATCGTGCTTGACGAGCATCGAAAGCCGCAGTTCCGATTTCGAAATCAGCACCGCACGCGACGCTTTGTAACGCGGCAAGACGGCGGCTTGAAAAAATTGATAGACGATCACGGCCCCAGCGAGCGTGATGAGGAGGACGAGCGGCGGAATCGGATTGCGCGGTAGCTTCATCGGCCTCTCGCGCGAGCGGCTTCGGCATCGAGAACTTGATTGACGACCGCGTCGGGTGCCGCATTTTCCTTGCGCGGAACGTGTTTGATATCGACGGATTTGAACGCACGCAGCATCGCTTTTGCCTGCGAGGCGAGCGGAATGAGATCGGCCGATTTGACGCGATACACACCCGTGACCTGACGCACGACGAGTTCGCTATCCATGCGAATCGTAATCTCCTCGATCCCGAGTTCGCGCGCGCGTTCGATGCCGATGATGAGCGCGCGCCATTCCGCAACGTTGTTGGTGGCGACGCCGAGATACAACCCCACTTCCGCAAGGACCGTACCATCTTCGCCGAAGAGCACCGCGCCACTGGCTGCGGGCCCAGGATTACCGCGCGAGCCACCGTCGGCGAAGAGCGTCGCGCGGCTCATGCCCGCACTTCATGCGACGAAAGATGTCGCACGGGTAACTCGACGGCGACGTGCGTTCCGCTTTCCGTGAGGTTCTCGATGCGTAAGTCGCGCCCGAGCTGATTGACGATGTAGATGCCGCGCCCGCCTTCGGCATACGTATCGGGAAGGTGCGCGCCGTGAAACGAAAACCCATGGCCGCGGTCGTAGACGTGGAGCGTCGCGCGATCGGCTTTCCATTGTAAGATTATCTCGACGGGTCCCGGCGCGTGACGCACCACGTTACCGATGAGTTCGCCGAAGATGATCTCGCAGCCCACGACGTCGGAATCGGGCGAACACGCCCGCGCGATGTATCGCGAAAATGCGATGCGCGCGCCCTGGGCGCTCGCGGCATCGACCGCTTCGAAGATCCAACGATCGGGCAATTCGAACCCAACCACCAAAATCGCGACGTCGTCGCGACCCTTGCCGCGGAGCAGTCGGTCGCGCAGGTAGATCGCGGGATTCGGCGTGAGCGCGAACGCCTCTTGCGCGACCCTCGCCGCGAGCGCGGATTCTCCCGCGACGACGTCGTGCTCGTTTTCGATGAGCCCGTCGGTGTAGAGCACGAGTTGGTCGCCTGCGGCGAGCTTGACGGTATGTTCTTCGTAGCGTTCGCCATCGTCGTAGACGCCGAGTGGAGGGGCGCCGCAGATCAGGATTTCGACGGCACCATTCGCACGACGGACGAGCGGCGGGGGATGGCCGGCCGCCGCGTAGCGTACGACGCCCGTAGCGAGCTCGAGCGTTGCGACGAAGACCGTGACGAAGCGGCCCACGACATCGCCCGCCATCGCAGCGTTGACGGTTTCGAGCACGTCGTGCGGCGCGCGGCCCAGCAGCATCGCGGTGCGAATGACGTGCCGGATCCCGATCATGCCGACCGCCGATTCGAGATCGTGGCCCGCGACGTCGCCGATCGAGATCGCGACGAGACCGTCTTTGGTCGTGACGGCATCGTACCAATCGCCGCCGACTTTTTCATCGCCCGCCGCCGCGTGATAGACGGCGTCGAACGTGACGCCTGGGACCTTGGGCAACGACTTCGGCATCGCGGCACGTTGGAACCGGCTCACGACCGAACGGTCGTGTTGCGCGGTCTGCGCGTTTTCGATCGCCGCGCCGAGCTTACGGCCGACGTCGCCGAAGGCCGCGAGGTCGACTGCGCTGTAGCGCTCTTCCGAATCGGCGTAGCAAAACGTGATCGCGCCGATGTTGCGGCCGTAGGCTTCGAGCGGAACGGCGATGAGCGACGACGTGCGCATGTTGCGCAGAAAACGATAGTGGTCGTCGCTAACCGCAGTTTTGTGCGCCCACGCGTCGTCGAAGCGCGGCACGAGCATCGCGCGGTCGCGACCGAGCGCGCGAGCGATGGGGCTCTCGAGGCGGTCGCGCTGCGGCGGGTAGTTCACGACTTCAGCAAATTCGATTTCGCGCGCGGGATCGGCGTGCGCCCACGCGACGCGCTCGAGACGGCCGTTCTCGCGGATGAGATCGACCACGCAGTACGTCGCGACCGATCGCACGGCGCGCGTCGTGACGAGACGACACGACTCGGCCACGTCGCGAGCGCGCGCGAGTTCTCCCATCGCATCGGAGACGAAACGATCGGCGCGTTCGTGGCGGCGCAGATCGTCGATATCGGTGCACGTGCCGAACCACTTTATGACCGTACCATCTTCGTCGCGGAATGGCGTGCCGCGGCCGAGGAACCAGCGATACATCCCATCGGCGCGACGCAGGCGATATTCGGTTTCGAATGGCGTGCCCGTCACCAGACACCGCTTCCAATGCGCGAGCGTCCCTTCGACATCGTCGGGGTGGAGCGCTTCGGTCCAGGACCGGTTCGCGCTCTCGGTCGGGTCGATGCCGGTGTAGCGAAACCACTGCGCGTTGAGGTAATCGTTGGGCCCGGTCGTCGAGGTCCAGACGATCTGCGGCATGGCATCGGCGAGCGCACGATATTCCGCCGCACTCGCTTCCACAGCGAGCTCCGCCGTGCGGCGCGCCGTAATCTCGATCGCGGTTCCAAAAAAATATGCGATCGTGCCGTCGTGCGCGCGCACGGGGTCGGCAGAGGTGAGGAACCAGCGATACGCGCCATCGTACATCCGCGCGCGAATCGTCGCTTCGTACCGTTCGCCATAGGTCCGAGCGTGTTTCCACAACTCGAAGACGACCGCCCGATCGTCTTCGTGTAAGACGCGCATCAACGCCGCATCGAGGGGCCCGGCGCGATCGATCCCCGTCATCTCGTACCAGCGCCGCGTCGCCCATGTGACCGTCCCCGTGGGATCGATCGTGAAGGCGACGACGGGCAGTTCGTCGAGACTGGCGCGCGCGGAAGCATCCCAAGGCAGGGCGCGGACAGATGTTAGCGACGAGGCAGGGTCGACCGGCATGATATTTGGGCGAGGTTTCTCCCAGCGACGACGCCTCCCCGCTCGCAACGAAGCCGTGTCGGTCGGCGTCCGTGCAGTGTGATCTCTCCAGCTATCGCAATCGATGCCCTCGTCAAGCGCTTCGGCGCCGTCACGGCCGTCGACGGCATCACGCTCGCCGTTCCTAAAGGAAGCGTCTTCGGGCTCTTGGGCCGCAACGGCGCGGGCAAAACGACGACGCTCGAAACCTGTATCGGCCTCACGGCGCCGACTTCGGGCTCCGTGCGCGTACTCGGGCTCGATCCAACCGTACGCGCCGATTTCGCGAAGCTCAAACCGCGCATCGGCGTGCAACTCCAGGCGACGTCGCTCCCTGAGAAGGCGACGATCGAGGAGATTCTGGTGCTCTACGCGGCATATTACGACGTCCCGCCGCAGGCCTCGGTGCTCGCCGAACGGGTCGGGCTCGGCAAGATGCTCGGACGCTTCGTCGGCAAACTCAGCGGCGGCGAGCAGCAGCGTCTCGCGCTCGCGATCGCCCTCTTGCACGATCCCGATGTCGTCTTCCTCGACGAGCCGACCGCCGGGATGGACGCATTCGGGCGACGCATCCTCTGGGCTGAAGTCGAGCGCCTCAAGAGCTCCGGAAAGACGATCGTGCTCACGACGCATTACATCGAGGAAGCCGAACGACTCTGCGACGAGATCGCCGTCGTGCAAGCGGGCCGCATCGTCGCGCAAAATTCGCCCGCGGCTCTCGTCGCAGCTCACGGCGGCGCGGCACGCGTGACGTTTGCGGCGGCGGGTTTTGCATGCGACGCGGAGTGCGACGCACTCGGCGCGTGGACGCAAGACGGCGATCGTTTCTCGCTCGCCGTCGCACGCGATAGCGGGCGCGCACTCGCGACGATCGTGTCGCGCGCGACGACGCTCGGCGTCGCAATCGACGAACTCGATCTGCGGCGGCCCAATCTCGAAGATGCATTCATTGCAATTACGGGCGAGTCGCTCGACGAGAGCGCGGTAGCCGCATGAACGCGACGATGCGCGTCCTTGCAGCGCAGACGCGAGCGAATTTTACCTGGTATTTCGTACGCGATAGCGAGATGATTTTTTGGTCGCTCGCGATCCCGATCTTCTTCTTGCTCGTCTTTTCGTTCGCGCTCGGCGGTGGATCGACGAAAACCACGTCGACGTTTCTCGTACCGGGCTTGATCGGCGCGCAGGTGTTGTCGTCGGGGTTTTGGGGCGTCGGCGCGATGCTCGCAACATTTCGCGAGAAGAACGTCCTGCGCCGGATCTATCTCACGCCGCTGCCACCGTGGATTTTCTTCGCATCGCTCGTACTCTATCGGATGACGCTGCTCGCGATGCAAGCACTCGTGCTCGCGATCGTCGGCGGGCTCGTCTTTCACGTACGCGTCGCCGGGAACCCCGTGGAGATTGCAATCATTCTCGTGCTCGGCGCGGCGACATTCGTCTCGCTCGGGACCGTGATCGGCGCCGTGGTGCGGTCGACGGAGAGTGCGAATAACATCGCTTCGATTCTCACGGTGCCGCTGTCGTTTCTTTCAGACGCCTATATCCCGATCGATCGATTTCCGCATCCGGTTGCCGCGGCGCTACGGCTCTTGCCCTCGACCCAATTCATCGATGCGTTTCGTGGTATTTCGATGCACGGTGAATCGCTCGCACATTACGGCGTGTGGGTGTTGCTGCTCTGCGGATGGACGATCGTCGGGACGACGGTGAGCGCGAGGTATTTCCGCTGGGTGTAGCCTCGCCGCGCACGGGGTTGCGGCGCGCGCTCGGCATCTTCGAAACGACGGGCGTCTCGATTGCCATGATGGCGCCGACGGCCGCGATGGCGCTCAACGGCGCACTCGCGGCATCGTTTGCGGGCGCGGCCGTGCCGCTAGCATTCGTACTCGCGTTCGCGACGATCGGTTGTGTCGCATTCGCCTTCGTGACGTTCGCACGCGTCTACGCGACTGCGGCTTCGGTCGGCACGTTCATCGCGCGCGGCCTCGGGGCGTTTGCCGGGCGGCTTTCGACGTGGGGCTTGCTCCTCGTGTACGCGCTCTTTACCGCGGGGTCGGCGGCGGAATGCGGTGCCTTTACGGCGGCCGCACTTGCGTATACGGGGGGCTCGATTGCGTGGGCGTTCGTTGCGATTCTCGCACTCGCGATCTGCGCGATCGTCGGCACGCGACCCGCGCGTACGTCGTCGCGCGTGATGCTCGCAATCGAAGGGGTTTCGGTGCTCGCGATCGTCGTGCTCGCGATTGCGATCGTGGCACGCGGCGGAGCGACGGGGAATACGGTCGCCCCGTTCGTTGCGTCGCGCGATGCCCTCGGCGGGCTCGGCCTCGCGACGGTCTTTGCGCTGCTTTCATTCGCGGGCTTCGAGGGTGCGGCGACGCTCGGAGAGGAGTCGCTCGCGCCGACGCGCACGATTCCACGCGCGATCGTGACGAGCGTGGTCGTCTCCGGGTTGCTCTACGTTTTCGTCGCGTACGCGCAGACGATCGGCTTCGGGACGACCGCGCACGGGATCGCTACGTATGCGGCATCGTCGTCGCCGCTCGCCGATCTCGCGCTGCACTACGGCGGCGTGCACGCCGCGATCGCGATCGCGATCGGCGCGGCAATCTCGGCCTTCGCAGCGACGCTCGGATCGGCGACGGCCGCGACGCGTTTGCTCTATGCGCTCGCACGGGATGGGCGGTTACCCACGCGGCTACGTTCGATCGACGCGACGAGCGGCACGCCGATATTTGCGTTCGGTTGCGTCATCGTCGCAAGCATCGCCGCTTGCGTGGCCTTCGCGCGCGCGGGCGTTTCAGGGACGGCGACATTTGGGATCTGCGGCACGATCGCGGTGCTCGCACTCGTGCCGATCTACGGCGCGGTGCAGATCGCCGCACTCCGTCTCTTCGGTGCGCGCTGGCGCTGGTACGAACGCGCGATCCCGCTCGTTGCGATCGTCTCGCTGCTCGCGACGTTCGCGGCGAACGTGTTTCCGATTCCCGCGGGGATCGCGGCATTGTATCCGGTGTTCGTGATCGCGTGGTTGGCGTTCGGCGCCGTGATGCTGCGCGCACGGCGCGGCGACGCGGGAGCGGTCGCTTAGAATTTGCGCTCGTAGGCGATGATGTCGGGACGGGCGTAAAACGGGCCGCCCATGCGCGCGACCGGGTGGAAACGCTCGGCGAGGACGCGGCCGTCTTTGAGAATGGCATCGTCGACGTGCATGTGCACAATTTCGCCGATCACGAGCGATCCCGACCCGGGCGCTCCGTCGCCGAAATGCAACACCTGGACGACGCGACATTCGAAGTGGATCGGCGCTTCGGCAATGCGCGGCGGTTTCACGACCGTCGATGCGATCGGAGTCAGGCCGACTGCGGCGAACTCGTCGATCTCGGGTGCGAAATCTTCACCCGTGCGATCCATCGCTTCGAGCATCGGCTCCGTGACGATGTTGATGACGAATTCGCCCGTGGCCTCGACGTTTTGCAACGTATCTTTTTTGTTGCCGGTATCGGAATCGCGCATCGGCGCGAACGTAACGAGCGGCGGTGCCGCACACGCGGCGTTGAAGAACGAAAACGGCGCGATGTTGTAGACACCCGCAGCCGAAATCGACGAAACCCACCCGATCGGACGCGGCACGATGCTGCCCGACATGATGCGGTAGCGCTCATTCCACGGAACCGTTTTGGGATCGAGCTCCATCGGTTATGCGAATTGCGCGAGGAAGGCGGTGATGGTCGCGGGATCGACGTTCGCGTTCCGGGCGCGGCGTGCGAGGGCGTCGGGCGATGCGGGCGGCGCCGACGTGATGATTTGCGCGCGTTCTTCTTCGCCGCCGCTACAAACGGTGAGCGTACCGAGCGCCGCGGGAACGACGGCCGATTCATACGGTTGTAAACGAAGTTCGACGCCGCCCGCTGCGAGACGCACCGAGCGCTTGAGCGCGAAGACGACGAGCGGCATCCCCTCGAGATCGATCTCGCAGGGATGCGTCTGGAGCGTGATGCGTTCGACCGAGAAATGCGCGTCGGCGACGAGCGCGGTGCGCGTGAGGCCGGCCTGCTCGTAGGTGAGATGCTGCAACGCGCCACCGGTCGACGCGCGGTAATTGAGGACGTCGGCCGCTTTTTCAACGTGCAGCGGGCGCGGATTTCCATCGGGGCCCTTGCGGTTATAATCGAAGATACGGTATGTCAGGTCGCTCGTTTGCTGCGTTTCGAAGAGCACGATGCCGGCCCCGATCGCGTGCATCGTGCCCGCCGGAAGATGGAAGACGTCGCCCGCACGAGCGGGGACTTCGCGCAAGAGTTCGCCGAGCGATCCATCGCGGACGCGTTCGAAATACTCTTCGCGCGTGGTATCGCGATTCCAACCCAGCACGATCTTCGCATCGGGCTCCGCTTCGAGCACGTACCAGCACTCGGTCTTCCCACACGGCTGATGCTCGACGTCGCGGGCGTAGGCGTCGTCGGGATGCACTTGCACGGAGAGCGGTTGACGCGCGTCGATGATCTTCGTGAGCAGCGGAAATGGTGCGGCAGGATCGATCGGGCCCATCAAAGCGGAGCCCAGTTCCATACGCAGTTGCGCGAGCGTGCGACCCGCGAACGTGCCGCTCGCGATCGCATTGCCATCGAAGCATTCCCACGATTCGCCAATCGTTGCCGTGGCGGATCCGTGCTTGCCGTAGCGTTTGACGAGCGCGTGTCCGCCCCAGATGAGCTCGCGCTCCTGCGGCACGAGCGCGAACGGCGCGAGCGCGCTCACACGCCGACCAGCGCGGCGATGCCCGCATTCGCGACGATCGTATCTTCATCCGACGTTCCCGAGCTTACACCGATGCCGCCGATCGTCTGGCCCTCGACGACGATCGGTAAGCCGCCGCCGATCCCGGTGACGTTGAGCTGCGAAGCGAGCCCGAGCCGCACGGTCGCGAGCATATCGCCGCCGACTTCATCGGCCGTCGCGCGACGTCGGCGTGCCGCGGATCGGGCTTTCGTGATCGCGATTTCGATCGAGCCCGGCCGAGCGCAATCCATGCGCGAAAATGCCAGCAGATCGCCGCCCGCATCGACGATCGCGATGCACTGCGGCACCCCAATCGCAGTCGCACTTTTTTCTGCAGCATGCAACACGACGTGGCTTCCTTTACACGAAAGTGCCAGCCGCTCGCGAACGATCCAAGCTTGATCCATCGCAACCCGACTTCGCAAAGCTGCGACAGCGAGCCTCCGACACGAGCGAATCGCACGTTCGGCGACGAAGACCGCGGAACGACCGCGTTCCGCGAGGAGTCCGACACGCTCTCACCCGACATCGTCTTCCAACGCACCGCAAATACGGCTGCCGCCATCGTCGAAGCGGCGCCGCCGTTCGTATCGTATCGCGTCATAACGCAGGTGGGTGCTCCGTCGATCGGTCAACACCGCGAAATCGCGCGTGCCGTCGCCGTACGTACGAAAGACGATCTCGCGGTGATTCAAGATTTACCGCGCGGCTCGAACGTACTCGGCCATGGATTTCCGATTACGCCGTCGTTCGATGCGCTCTCGTACTTCACGCTGTCGTGGAAGGTGGGCGCGCACGGTGCGTTCTCCGCGTACGTCCACGATGTGACGCCGCTAACCTACGACATGACCAAGGGCAAAGGCGCCGATGTCGTCGTGATGCGATTACTACGCTATCGCGCCGAGTATGCGACCGATTCGAGCGACGCCGCCGACGGGAAAACGCATATTACACTCGTACCATACGATTTCGTGAAACGACAAGCCCTCAAACCCGATTCGACATTCTATCTGAGCGATGTCGTGATCGATAACGCGACGCAGTTACCATCGAGCGTGCGCTATCGTGGCGGTGACGATATCGATTTCGCGATCGATTACGCGGTGACGGCCGGACATTGGCTGGTCACGCACGCGCACTACGAAGAAACGCTTCACGGACCGCTGCGCATCGGGCGCCTGCATGTGATTGCGGATTCCGTCTACGATCAGTTCGCCTTTCCCGACGGCGCGCCCGATCCACGGCTGATTCCAACGGTCGCGATTCCTACGCCCGGCGTGAAGGCGCAACGCTGATGCGCGGCGCGACGTATGTGGGCACCGGCGGCATCGACGTCATCGAACTTCGCGACGATCTTGCCGAGCCCGAACTCGGCAGCGACGATGCACTCATCGAGGTCGCCTACGCGGGCCTCAATCGCGCGGATGTGCTCGAACGACGCGGCGGCTATGCGATGCCGAAATCGGACGTCGTCGTGCCGGGCATCGAATTTTCGGGCACCGTGCGCGCGATCGGCGCGCGTGTGACGTCGGTTGCGGTTGGCGATCGCGTCTGCGGACTCGTCGCGACCGGCGCTCACGCGGAGCGCGTGGCGACCAACGCGCTCACGCTTTCGAAGATTCCAACCGGCGTCGATCTCGCGAGCGCGGCTGCGATCGTCGAGTCGTTCACGACGGCGCACGACGCGCTCTTCGCACGCGGACGCTTCGCACTCGGCGAGATCGCGCTCGTACACGCGGTGGGCAGCAGCGTCGGGCTCGCGGCCGTCGCGCTCGTCAAAGCGAGCGGCGGGCTCGCGATCGGGACGTCGCGCACGCCCGAGAAACTCGACCGCGCGAAAGCGCACGGGCTCGATTACGGCTTCGTGCTCGACGACAACTGGGTCGGGCGCGTGCACGCAGCGACGAACGCCCGCGGCGCGGACGTGATTCTCGATTTCGTCGGCGCACCGATGCTCGGGCCAAATCTCGCGGTCGTCGCAGCGCGCGGACGCATCGTTCAAATCGGCACGATGGGTGGCGCACAAGGTTCGCTCAATCTCGGCATCTTGCTCGTGAAGCGCGCGGAAATTCACGGCACGGTGCTCCGGTCGCGCGCGCTCGATGAAAAGATCGCGCTCGCCAAGCGCTTCGAGCGCGAGCTCTTGCCGCTTTTCGCGCGCGGGGATTTGCGCGCGGAAGTCGATCGCGCCTTCCCGCTCGCGCAGGTGCGCGACGCGCACGAATACATGGAACGCGACGCGAACTTCGGCAAGATCCTCATCGCGATCGGCTAGACGCGCCGCTTTCGAGTCAAAATGCAAAGAGCACTCGCTCGCGCGAGTGCTCCCATACCTGGTGGAGAGGGAGAGATTCGAACTCTCGGAACGCTCATCACGTTCGTCCGCTTTCGAGGCGGGTGCCATCAACCACTCGACCACCTCTCCAAGGCGGGTCTCGACGTGTGGCCGACGGGAATTATAGCACGTCCGGTAACCGCGGTCCTGGCCCGCGCGAGCGGTCGCCCGCCGCGCGACGTTTCGCGAAGAAGTCGCGAAGTTGCGCCGCCGTCTCCGCTTCGAGCACACCCGCGACGACGTCGACCCGATGGTTGGCGGCTTCCGAGGCAAAAACGTCGATCACGCTTCCCGCGGCGCCACCCTTGGGATCGCGACAACCGTACACGACTTTCGCGATGCGCGCCGCCACGATCGCGCCCGCACACATGGCGCACGGTTCTTTCGTGACGTAGAGGACGGCGCCCGTAAGACGCCAGCGGCCGAGTGTTGCGGCGGCGCTGCGAAGCACGAGCATCTCGGCATGCGCGGTCGGATCGGGACGGCGCTCTTTCTCGTTGTGCGCTGAAAACGCGCGATCGTCCGTGATGAGAAGCGCGCCGATGGGAACGTCGCCGTGTTGCGTGGCTTCATCCGCGAGCGTCATCGCGCGGCGCATCGCGGCTTCGTCGGTCACGCGGGGCGCGCGCCCTCGGGTGCTTCGGTTGCGATCGTGAGTTCGATCGTGGAATTCGCCTCATCGGCCGCAACGGCGACGGGATCGTACGTGCGTTTCGTTCGCGCATCGTAGACTTTGATGAGGCCGGCCGCTTCGAGGCGCTGCACCGCGGGGGCGACGCGCGGAATGAGGCGCTCTGCAACCTGTTCCCACGCTTCGGCGAGCCGCTCGGTAAGATCGGGATTGCTATTAGAAAGCACGGCCGCTCGCGCGTAGGCGGCGAGCGCGACGTCGGCCGTCGTTTCCACGGTGCCGAGATCGAAGCTTTTAATGGCCGTCGAGACGGCATCGTCTTCGTCGGGCAAGAGATAGTCGGGAATGCGGATCGCGACGTGATGGTTCGCTGCTGGTTCGTCTTCCTCGTCGCGATAGACGCCGATCTCCTCGACCTCGAGGTCGTGGTCGTAATCGCCCGCATCGAGGCTGAGCAGCGAGTGCCGCGCCGCGTGTTGCAAGATTTCGACGAGCCCTTCGACGAGCTTGTTGATCTGGATCTGGTACTCGGCACGGTCCATCGCGGTGCCACCGTCGGCGTCATCCATGTCGGCTGAATCGACGAGTTCGTGAACGCGGTCGAATGCGTCATAGACGTTGAAGCGAAAGTCGGAGGCCATGCGCTGGCGCTTCCGGTCGGCGCACGTGCCAGCCTGCGACTCATCTCAACGCGGTATGTGCCGAAGCTTTGAAGGATGCGTCTTCCAACGTTTAATTTCTCGCGCTCGGTCGCGTTTGCCGTGATGGCAAGTGTCGCTTGCTCCTCCACCGCCTCCGCTCAGACGACGGCGCTTTCGGGTGACGAGATCTACGTGCGGGCCCTTGCGACGTGGTCCGCGCAACCGACGCCTGCGGTATTGAGCTATCGCGTCGATGCGAAATTGACACACAAGGGACACGTTCGCGAAGAGCGCGAGCGGATCGTATTGCGCACGGCGGACCGGACGGCGATCGTCGCAAAACTCGCAGTCGAAGGCGACGGAACCGAACGCATCGCTCGCGTTGCCTTCGAGCGCCCACGGTTCGACCCCGACGCGACATTCCGGCTCGTTGCGCGCTCGCGCGACGACATCGACGAATCTGCGGCGCCGGGCTCGCTGCGCACGATCACGCATGTGGTCGCACGTGTGAAGCGATACGCGGTGGAACTCGTGGGGGAAGGGACCTATCGCGACCGCCCGGTCTACGAGCTCAAGCTCACACCGCTCTTCGATCCGCGCATCAACAGCGTGCGCGCGATGTTCGTCGATACGCAGAGCTTCGTAACGTGGCGCGTCTCAAGCGAGACACCGTATGCGGTCGGCCCCGCTCACGGCACGTTCATGCTCGACGCGCAATTCGCGCCCGTCGGCAATGCGTGGCTGATCTCGCGCATCACGACCGCGGGGGCGTTCCACTTGGGTCCGTTCGCCTACGGCGGCGATGGCGATGTCGAGTATCGGATCATCGATACGAAGGCCGACGTACCGGCATACTGTTTCGAACGCGCGGGCTACGCGCGCCACGCGGATTGCGCGGCGCGAGCGGGGTTCGTCGCGTAAGGACCACTGCGAATACGAAAGCGCCACCCGATCGTGGGTGGCGCTTTCATTTCATCGTGCGCACGGAGGGATTCGAACCCCCGGTCTCAGCCTTCGGAGGGCCGCGCGTTATCCAGCTACGCTACGTGCGCGAGGGTGACGTTACTTCGGTTCTTCCGGAGACGTCGTCGGTGCCGCGGTCGGCATGTGTTTGAAGAGGTCGAGCTTGTGATCGACGAGGCCTCGATAGAATTTGCGAACGCAATCGGGATGACCGAAAAAGTACGTTCGCGCGTACGCAAGATCGTCGCCGGACGAATCGGGAACGTAGTGTGAAATTTCGATTTCTTCCATCTGGCCGCGGTCGACCGGATGGGGGCAGAAATCGCAGGGAATCGTTGACATGTTGCCTTCGTACCTCGGGTGAAAATCGCGATGCGGCAAGCGGTTCGCTCGCATCACCTCCACGAGACACGGTTACGCCAGGGAAAGATTCGCATCCTCGCATGGAGACGCTCCGGCGGCGGATACGTGACTCGGGCAGGGCTCGAACCTGCGACCTAGGGCTTATGAGTCCCCCGCTCTACCACTGAGCTACCCGGCCACTTTTGCCGCCAATCCTGCGACGGACGGCAAAGGAACTCTTTCTACGCATGGCAGACGAGCAATCGAATCGGTGGGACTCGAACCCACGCCGCACGAGTCTATCCGCGACCCGAGTGTTCTACCGACTGAACTACGATTCGAGATTCGTCTTTCGGCCTTCTCGCCTCAGCTTTTTGCAACCGGCGTAGTAACTGAGTCGGTCCCATATATCCGGGGTCACCTCCTCGAATCGCCCGCGAAAAAACACGTCTCCCGCCAGTGACGGCAGGAGGTCGTGAGTGCGGGTGTAGTGCCATTTCGACCCGTCCGGGCATTCGAGATACCAGTGTGGAAGCGGACTTCCCCACGTCTCCATAGTACGAATGCGGCCGCCCTTGAAGATCCACAACAGCACCGCACCGAAGAGGCAGTTCGCGGGCACGGTGACCTCCCAAAATCCGCACGGCAGATGAGCTAACGGAAGGAGCGGACTCGAACCGCCGTTTTCCAGACTTTGCAGGCTGGCGAGATAGCCGCTTCTCTACCTTCCGAATACCCGCCGAAGTGCGCGTCATCGTTCCCGAGAGAGGCGCGGCGGGTTCGTTCGGTTCAGTTCGACACCGTGATTCGCAGAGATGGATCGCCCCCTTTGCAATCGAGTCGAGGAAAAACCCCGGTCGAGTTTGCGCCCGACCGGGGCCGTGGGAGTGTCGCCCATTCCACCCCACACCGGTAGTATAGCCGCTACTCCGGGGAAGGATTCCGGCATCCCGCTCAGAGTTCGCCCGGCGGAGTCGGCGGCCCTCCCGCCTCGTCGGCGGTCG
>ENA-OFCI01000300-OFCI01000300.1-metagenomes-genome-assembly--contig:-NODE-300-length-32484-cov-5.608159_pt1 | contig 32484 bp, 22 predicted proteins | sample MGYA00153391_OFCI01 | MGnify analysis MGYA00153391
GACGTTGGACGATCGCAGTAGCTTCACTTTCATCCGGGAGTGGATGGGTGAGATTCGCGATTAAATCCTGGAAGACGATGGGAGTATGTTCACCGTCGTGGAGCAGGATTAAACGGTGCTGCGATCGTTTTAAGGCGTAACAGACTTCCTTAAGCCAGCGGATGACCGTGGGACTCGCAGAAGGACCGGAGATGTAAGGGTAGATATCCTTGACGATGAAGAGCGATCGGACGTGGGTGGATGGTACATCTCCAGTACAAAGGGCGAGGATGTATTTGAGCAAATCTACTGGCGCACCCGACGTTCCAGCAGCACCATCAGGAGTGAGGGTGTAATCGCCAGAATTCGGACAGGTGACAGTTTGGAGTTGTCTTGCAGTATCCCAGAGGAGGACTCGCATTCGACGGGTCGTTGGAAGATTGATGAGGAATTCGATCGCAATATGGCTGACAACTGACATTTCAGCTCCTGTTGGAGAATCGATCGCGACGGTGCTAATTCCAGCATTAAACCGAGCGTGAATATCTTGCAGATTAAGTCCCATTTACTTATCCTCCAACTGTTGTAGCGATCGTTTCAGTTACCGTTTCTAGAAAGTATTCGGGTTTGTAGGTGATGTTGGGACGGGCGATCGTGTCTAAGGGTTTCGTTAATGCTTCACAGGAAGTGCCTTGAGCATTCAAGACTTCGCGTTTCATCGTGCCATCGGGGAAGAAGTCGATGACGATTTGCGGTTGGGTTTGCATGGTGATTTCCTAAAGAGTGATGACTTCGATCGGGCGTTGGGTCAGGACGAGACGTTTAGTGCCGTCGTCTAAGGTTTGGATTTGGGAATGATTCCAGAGATGGGGAGACATGGTTTGTTGGACGATTGCAATGTTGTATTGCACTTGGACCAAGCGAAGAAATTCGGTTGAATTCCCGATCGCCTGACCGATCGCATTTTGTCGTAAATCCCAATCGTCAGCGATTAATTCAAACGTTCCCAATTGATTTTGTTTGAAGCCGACATCCAGGAGGGAGTAGCGGTTGGGAGTATTGAGGTGCGATCGACGAATGATCAGATTCGCGAACTGTGGTGATGAGGATGCATCATAAGTATTTTCGAGAAGGGTTGCGGGATTGTGGACTTCGACGATCGCGTTGATTTGATGTTCAACGAGGAGGGCTTGTAAACCCTTCAGAAGGGCGTCTGGGTTGACAAGCTGCGTTTGCATGGAAGCGAAATGGCTCATAATTTTGAGAGTTTGAAATAGTGGGACATGAGATGCTGAACTCAACAGCTCATGTCCCCAGCGCAATGGCGCGTCAGGCTGCGATCGGCAGGTCCCAACCAAAGTCTACAAAGGCCGATCGGTCCAGAGTTTCCAAGGGTTCGGATTCTGGGACGGTGAGGTGATTTTGGATTTGGTTGAGCAATTGCTGGACTTGGTTTTGCAGTTCGGATTCGGGTTGAGTCCGATCGCGTCCCGTCTCGTTTACTTGATTGAGATAGGTTGCAATGTCGGCAAAGCTTCGATCGGTTTGAGTCAGGACTTGAGCCGATTGAGCCAAGGATTCGAGATCCCGTTGCATTCCCACTGGCAATCGTCCGGATATCCAACCGCGATCGACCACCTGTTGGAGTTGACGTTGCAAAACCGATAGAACTTGCACTCGCACTTCACTGACCTTTTCTTCGATCGCAGACCGAATCCGTTGATCTTGATAGGTCATGGCTCGTTGTAAGGCGATCGCTTCGTCTTCCGACAGGCGTTTGCGATTCGTGGCTTCCATGTATTCCGCTTCGGCGATCGCACCTTTGGCTAATAGTTGCTGGGTCTCGACTTGGTTGCCCAGGAGTTCCCGGTAGCTGCGGGTTGGGTTATAGCGGAATTCCATGCCGAAGAAGCGGGCAATCCGATCGTAGCTGGGAAACCGATTCTCATAAATGGCAAGGCGATCGTGAAGGTCCGATCGGTTTCGAGTAGCGGCAAGTAAGGGGCGAATCTCAGTTTCGAGCCATTGAGATTTGGCGCTAGCATGTTCGGCGAGGACGGTTTCGAGTAATTCAGCACCCTTTGCTTTTGCTGTTTCATAGGCGTTAAGCAAGTCAGTGAATTGGGAGCCTCCGACGACGCGCTCAATGCCGAGTTGGACGGTCCAGCGATCGTACAGTGCTCGACGTTCTTCAACCAAGGCTTTGACTGCTAGTTCAAGGGCTTCAAAAAGGCGGATTTGAGGGGGTTTGGTTTTGCAGTGAAGGCTGTTCCAGATGTCGAGGACTTCAGCGGGTGGGGCGAAGTCGGCGACATCGACCATGGAGACGCGCGAACCACCTGCGCGGATGGTGATGTCGATCGCGTACAAGCGATCTTCGGTCAGAAGTGCTAAATCTCGGCGGATGGTGCGGGGATTGTAGTGGGGCATGGCGATTTTGCTGATACATCAGAGCAGCAGCGCGATCGCGGTGGAATTTGGGCTGTAATTGTAGCGATTGCCGCTAAAGAATCTCCCTGAGAAATCTCGTCACGTAGGGCGAACGCATACGTTTCTTAACACTTGAGCAGGGTTTGGAAGCATCTTGACAATCGCGTAGAATCGGAGATGGTCCTGATTCCAAGGCGCGTTCCCTGATGATTGATATGGCGATTAGTCCGCTCAAAGAACACTTTCGTTCCCTCAAAGACCCTCGTGCTCAGCACAGTATTGACCATCTACTCCTCAATATGGTCTTGGTGACAATTTGTGCCGTGATTTGTGGCGCGGATACTTGGGGCGAGATTGAAAATTACGGTATCGCCAAACAGGAGTGGCTGAAAACGTTCTTGGAGTTGCCCTTTTTTCATGTGGTAAAGACGACGAAGGAGGTAGGGACGGTGGTTGGGCTGTGGTATTTGACGATGGATTGCCAGCGTCAGCAGTGGTTGTATCTATTGATGCTAGATTAACCACGCAGTATCGCCTTGCTGACCGCTTTCATTGCGCAATTTAAAATAATTCAGATGTCATTCTCGATTAATCTTACGTTATTGACAACTTGTGAAATGCCTTGACTTGAAGTGTATTGCCAAAGGTACTCCCAGTCAATGATGCGCCATCAACTAAAACATTAGATAGACCACTTTGGAGTTTTGTTGATTGTGCTTCAAGTGTGACTGTTTCGTTGCCTACTATTGAATTGTTCGCAGGAGCAGAGGAAGTCCCAGTGAACGTAAATTTACACTGGGCTTTGTAAATTGCTTTGCGACCGCTGATTTTTAGATGATCATAGGATGAATAGGTTATTGTGCCTGGTTTCCAAGTACCGCTAGCTGCACCCGTGAATGGTGTTGAACCAACTGTCGCCTGAACATCTCCTTCAACTGCAACCTGTTTACCAGCCATGATTCACTGCTTTCTAAATGGATAGGGTCTTTGCAAATCTATGGGAAAGGAAGCAAATGGCTGTTGGTCTTCAATCGTGTGACCAACAGCCATTTGGTTTTGCCCTAGGACAAAGCAGAAATTGCGTGGTCGAGGTAGGAGTTTGCTAGGTTGGTAGCGTCACTGGTGAGATCATAGTTTACCTTGATGAACTGATAGAAGGTGATAAACCAGCTATTAGGATAACCGAGTGCGTTGTTGGTCTCCTTGATATTTACGAAGAATTTATCTATGGCTTGTACGCCACCATCTTGACGACAGCTATCAATGATGAGGCCGATGTAAAAGTCCAAATCACGCAAACAAGCTGCTATCTGGTAACTATTCGAATGTGGTGGCTGATTGTCAACCAACAACAGCCACGATCGTAAGTCCACCGATGACCTGTTTTTGGTCATTGATGTGCATGACATGGAAGATGTGAGCGTCTCCTGGTTGAGATTTTTCGGGTAAATCTGCGGTGAATGTGAAATTGGCAACCTCTTTGGGTGGCAGCTTGATATCTGCTTCAAAGGTGGGAGCAGCTTGTTCGACCAACTTTTCTAGCCCTCGCGTTAGCTGTAAGGTCGGAGCAACTCGTAACTCTGGCGATACTTCCAAACTACGAACATTGAAAGCAGCATTAAATTTCCGAGCGGCAACGGCACTTTGTAGAACCACCTCAGGATTAAACACTGCATCTCTAAAGCGTTCAAAGCTTAAACCATCTTTGAGCACAAAGCGCCACTTATCCTGAAATGAAATATCCCCAGGATTGATGGGGGTAACTTTTTCTAGACGAGAGCTATCTCGGATAACCGGAGAGAACTTCTCTGATACTTGCAGACTAAATCGCTCCGGCGCGACCTGAGCAATTTGTCGGAACCCTGCAAATTGTTTGAGACTCGGTAAAATGGCCTTGAGGACTGCGGTGCTGGGAACACGATCGGCAATCACACGAACCATTGCCGCTTCCGCAAATTCCCGATTTCCAATAGTGGTTTCAATCGGGAAGCTTAACCTTCTGACTCTTTGTCCTGCTGGTACCTTGACGATCGCAATATTCCGTTGAGCCACATGGGGGTCTTCCGTCACACAAAACTTAGCGTCTGGAGGAGTCAGGTTGCTGGGATAGCTGCGAGCCACAAAACAGCGATGCAAACGCAGGGGATCCGCATCCGTGGGTACAGTGTTGGAAAGGGTCTCGTCGGCAGTCCAGGTACGAGAAACCTGAGCAACCGGGCGCATCGGATCGATCGCTGAGTTGAGCACAAAACTGGTGGTTTGCACAACGGCCTCAAAAACTTTGATGGAATTGACATTGGGGGCAAAGTTCAAACTGGGGTTAGCCACCCACAACTCGACCAGAACATTTGTGGTACTAGCCGGATTACAGGATTTACGCGCCCGAACTGCGACCGTATTGTTTTCCCCTTTTCTGGCTTCATCGGCCACACCCAGGGAACTGGTGAGGATAATATCGGGACTCAGCCACGGAGGACTGCCATCTTCCATGGCAATGCAGGAGTCGGTAAATAATTCGTTGTCAATGATCTTAGTGCCGTCAGGATTGAGTCTAGAATTGGTACAGCTAAACATTGGTCGTCTCCTTAATCGGGAATTGGGTTCAGAAATTAGTTATTGAAAGTACAGGGAAGATAACACTATTCAAAGGGTTAAGTCTGGTTGCAAACAAATTGAATGGCAAAAATGCGAGCTGTTGCAGCCTGATCAGCACCGACAATTCTAGTAGTGACTAGATATTTGTTCGTTTGATTGTCAACCAGATTGTTCGCCACTGGAATGGGGACTGTTGCCTGAAAAGCATCGGGTTGGGTAGTTAGATCGAGAGATACCAGGGTTGTATTGCCGCCAGCCAGGGATTGGCGGATCAGTTGGGCCTGAAATAGCCCAACATTGCCGGTCTTATCCCCCACTACCGTAATGCTTTGGATACGGCTATTTTGGGGTAACTGCACAGCCAACCAACCATTAGCCCCCGTTTGATTAACAGCCTTGGCTGCGGTGCCACTTGTTAAAGACCAGGGTATGTCATTGCCATTGGGTGAGAGACTCGGTGAGAATGTGAAGCGATTGGTTGGAGGCACCAAGCTAGTATTAATTTGACCAATAATTCGGGCGATTTCTTGCAACTCTAATCGCAAATCTCGGAAGCGCTTATTAAATCCTTTGACCGGATCTTCAGCAGAAACAAGATCCGCATTATCCTGCCAATCCTGGTGCTGAAACTGAGGTTGATAATTATCTGCCATAGTGATTGCCTCTGGTAAGTAGGAATGAGCGGACTAAAGAGGTGTTAGCGATCACTGTTTCTTGGAGAATCAGTTCATGCTTCTCCTTGATAGCGCGATCGCCGGAATTGGCGATAGGTTTTAGAGACATTGGTCTGTAAAGGTTCGGGATTGCCGTCACCGTCGAGATCAACATGATTTTGGCGGATTGCAAAGGTATCGACTTCGATACCGAGCGGATGGAGATGTTGCAGCATATTCATGAGAAACTCGTATTGTTGTAGGGTAAGCACAGCCTTGTCGGGCAATTGAACTCGAAACTGATAGGGATCGGTCAGCCCTTGGTGGGTATAGCCAACAGCAATGACCGCAAGTAAGCCAGGACTACCGGGAGTTAATTGAGTTCGACTACCAGTCGGGCCAATGACATCAGGTGGGGCTTGATTTTGCTTGCGATCGCTTGCACCTGGAGAAATCGGCACCACATACCAACGGAATCCAGTCGATCGGCGTTCCGAGAGATTAATCCCTACACCTGGAAGGTTAGTGACTCCGACCACGAGAACCATCTCATTGGGGCCAGTAATCAACGGTAGAGCTGAACTCAAACCATTTTGGCGCAGCAACCGAACCAAGCTTTTGAGCGGGCCGATCGCACTGTTTTGACCCATGAGAATGTCCGTGGCTAAGGCCGTCGGTAGTTGAATCGTCTCAAACAAGTCATCAGGAATCCCTCCATCTTCTGGAGCCAGCTTTAACTGTTGGACAATACTTGCAGGTGTACCGCTAGTGCCTAGACCAGCACCCTGCCAAATCTGGACCACTCCAAGTCCTGGGTCTTGAGCACGATCCCACACGGTACGGGCATTGGCATCAGACAGCACTACCCAGGGGGCATTACCAGCGGTTTGCCAACTAGCCAGAGCCGCCGCCAATCCTGTAGACAGGACAAAGTTACTGCCAGGATCGCCAGGAGCATTGTAGCGAGCGATTAAATTTATGGGACTGTCTACTGGAACGGGGAACGCTGTTCCAGGTGCTTCAATAATTTCCATGCCGAAAGTTGGTAAATGGGATAAATAAAGCCGATCGCCCGGTTCGCCTGCTACGCGATGTGCAGTCTTAATCCCACACGGTTCAAGGAACCAATGACCTTCTGGATCATCGACGGGCGATCGAGGTGTCATCGATTGAATCAGTCCTTCAACTTCGGCAGGGGCACGAGATCGATCCGGGTTTGTCAATTGAGCCGCCATCTGGTTCAGTTCAGCCGCCGTGAGCAACGAGACTTCAACTCCTAAACCCAATTCATAACGACTTTCCCCCCCCTCTGCCTGAGTACGAGAATCTTGAGCGCGGAAAACCCGCCAGGGCGTTGTCACCCCCAAAACCTGACGGCAGCGCCCAGCTAAATCGAGAGCAGTGGCTAACATTGGAGCGATCGCGGCACTTGGAACAAGCATGAAATTAAAATTTTGACTCAGGCGAGTTCTCAAACTCTCAACTTGCTGCTTTTTGGCTTGACGTTGTGGGCGATCGCGATGAATTTGATCCGTTGTTAGATTTTGATTTGGAAAGATTAAATATACTTTCCGAATATAGTTTAGAAAATTGGTTCGCGACGTAATGTCACCCACAGATATTAGATGAATTGCAATCCCGAAATCACTGCTCTTTTCCTTTAGTTCAAATCGTTGCTGAACACCAAGTTGCCCCAGCAAGCCTTGATTCGTTGGTGCTTCTGGCCCATTGAGTACATTCAGCACTGTTCGATGATTGGGAACCAAAAATGGATAATAAAGAGCTAGACGACGACGGTACTCGTCATCGGGTTCGCGACGAGGTTCGGTAATGATTTCACCACTGAATTCAGCACCAAACCGTAATTCACCGAACTTGAAACGGTTGAAAATGGCAGATACCTCCCCTAGTTCTGGTTTGCGGAAGCGCAAAAAGTCCAAGAACCGGAGAACACCCAAATCACCCCCGATCCGATCGAGGGCATTGTCTCGAGCCAAATCCAGCGATCGCATTGCCACAATTTCACGCGATTGCCGCCGAATGCGCTGTTTCTCAGCTCCCATCAGGTATAGCATTCGTCCCATCAGCCCTTGCAGTAAATGAGCCACTAATCGTTGATTAATATCGGCGACTGGAATAGATATGCCCGCTGTATCTTGAGCATTGGCGAACTCAGTAACGGTAATTGTAATCACAAATCCACTAGCAATTTGTGTATGGGAATCGACTGATGGGAGATAGAGCGGCAATGTCGCACCCACTTCGGAATAGGAAGCAAATTCCAAAGTCTGTAAAGGTATGGTCGGATTACTGGAGCTTAATATTGCTTCTACCCTTAGTCTGCTAGCCTCGATCGGTTTAGTCAGAGTAATCAACACCAACGGTTCTCGCAACAGTTCACTCGGAAACTTTGTCACATCGATACGTCCATCATCACCCATGGGAATGCGTGTGTTAGCCGCACCTGCCGCGAACGGAGCGGTCAGATGTTGAATCTGATTGCGATGGGAGGCTGAACGCCATTGATCGGAATCGAGTGTGACAGGCATGAGAGACTTCTCCTAGAGGATCACTAACTGTGATGGATCGTCGATGAATACTGGAATTTCACTAGATTGCAAGTTGATATTTTTGCCCTGATCGAATACCTCTGGCTTATTTCCTGCATTTGGCTGCTGAAAATCGACGGCATCAAACCCAGGTGGATAGCGTAGGAGCTTTAGATCGATCACATCCACGATGCCGGGTTCACTCATTAAGGCCCAGATAACTTCTGAAGCGCGGATCGGTTCACCGAAGGAAAGCGTATCGATATAGCGTTGCAGACGTGACATCAGGCGTTGCTTGAGGGCATTGGCAGGCTGTGAGCTATTTACCACAGTCCTTGGCCCAGTCGGTAGTGGTAAACCTTTAACGACAAGCTGAGCGCTGACACCAATCCCGACTTCGATCGCCCGGATAATTTTGGGAAAGATGCTGATTGGGCGCAGGTCTTCAATTGCTGATTCGATCGCGACTGCCAACCCGTCAGACCCCTCCCAAATCGCCGCAGGCGTCGGTGCAACTAGGACTGTGAAGTAATAAGGGCTACCCAAATCGCGTTCACTACTGAAAAGACGATCCATGAAATTGAAGTTACCAAAGATGGATTGAGATAGGTCTAAGCCACCCAATCCGTCCCTGACCTGTACTTGTCGCACACCCGGAATTAAGGAAACTGCTATCTGAATCGCTTCAACCGTCCACAATGATCGCGGGGCCTGTAACAAAAGCTGGCGATAGCGATTATCATCCCACTGGCGTTCACCTCCTGTCAGCGAAGTAGTATGAGCAATCTGAAGTAAGGGAGTTCCAGCCAGCCCCTCTGCTCGAAACAATTCGTCTAACATGAGATCGACGCGGTTCCACCGAGCGATCTTTTCAGGGAAAGTCCCATCCGCTGCTGCACGAGTCGGATTCAGGTTGTGTGCTGCGCCTGGATAAAAGGCAACGACTGCGACTTCTCGTGCTTGGCTGGCAACAGAGAACGTAATGCTCTCATCCGTGGCGACATGGTGCCCACCGAGAGTGAGTAACCGTGCGCCCCGTGGAATGTTTAATTGGGTAACTCCAGTCGGTAAGGTTCCGACTAAGTTCAGTTGGATTTTGCCTTTTGCTTCTAGGAAGGGGCGAGGAATACCCAACTCCTCACCCAGCCGACTTAAGGCATCTCCCGTCGCAGTTGAGACAAAGGTATTGTCGTACATGCTGGTAAGAGATGCCCAGGTACGGGCATCTTCAAGCGCCGAGACCTCTAGCAGTTTGCGAATGGCGGAACCGGAGCTGAGGTCGAGGTCATTTCCAAACAATTCACGGGCAAGGGCAAGCTTTTCGGCTAACAGGCGGGCAAAGGGCTTGGCGATAAACCCATCTTGGGTAATGCCAAACTGGGCGGAACCAGAGGCATGTGCAACGGCAGCGTCGATCGCGAGAATATCAGCGGTATCGATTCGAGTGTTGGTACTATCAGGCATTCGCTGTGACCCTCCCTAAATTGACGCCTAAGCTGATGGATGTTTCATCTCCAGAAATGGTTTCAAAGACAACCCGCACATCCATCGTGCGCCAGCGCTCTAACCGCTCTTCAAGGCTAAGACTGTCATCGAAATTGGTATCCGGTGCATCTAATCGTGCATCTAATAATTTTAGATCAACAATCCGACGAATACGTGAATCTTTACGTAATACTTGAATAATCGCAATCCGAACACGCTCGCGCACTAATACTGGGTTTGTTTCTTCAACTAGAGCATTTAAACCATCAAAGCCATATTGAGTATTAAAAATATCGCTGCCTAATAAGGTAGTTAGGGCGATTGCTAATGATTGGCTCAGGTTATCTATGGCTTCAACACGGGCGAAGTCCTTGCCATTAGGGCCTATGGTTATTTTCAAGTCTTGACCTAGATCCAATCCTGGATAGATGGGATCGCAGTCTAGCCCCCAGCCTAAAATTCGGCGACGCAGTTGTTGTTCGAGTTCTAAGTTCATGGCGGTTGTCTCCTTAACTAACAGTTAATTTAGTTTGTTCCGCAGTTGGCGATAGTAACAGTTGCGGCTTGATTTTGGCTACCATGCCATCTGTTTCGCCAGATAAGGTATCCAGCATTACCGCTTGTCCATTCACTTTGAGCTTAGTTGCTTCTCCATTGCTAACCAACGATACCTTTTTACAAGGTTTAGCGGTTGGGCCGGAGGCATCGGAAGCCGGAGCTGTGGTACATCCTGCAATTGATTTATCGGCAATACTGACTTTGACTAGAACGGGATTATTGCCCACTTTTAACTTTTGTGTGCTGGTCACTACGACATTACCACTATGACCGCAGGTGACTGTGCTGCTTGTGATTAAAACGCCTGCCATAAAATAACCTCACTGAACATTCATTGAATCAGATACCTGTACATCAACCTTTTTAGCCTTCATCGTGATATTGCCATCACCTGCATCCAACTCAATATTTTTTGCCGTGATCACGACACTGCCGTCTGATTTCATGACAATTTTTGACTCGCCCTTAGTGTGCTCGATCGTCACGCTATCTTTATCTGTTGGACTCTTTGGACGATCGCCCGCATTGTTGAGTTTGTCTTTGCCGACCCGAATGGTGAGTTCTCCTACCTCAATAATTCGATTACCCTCGGCGTCAATCAAGTCCTGGCTTACTTTGCCAATGTGTTCTTTTGGGGTGGCATCAGCGGCAATGGTCGATCGCTGCGATTCTGGAATATCAACGGGTAGAATTAACCACCAATCACCTGCCTTGGAATCAGGTCCATGTCCGGATTCCCAGAGCGCCCCGATCTCAACGGGATCGTTGCCCTGGCCATTGCGATGCGCCATCATTACTCTCGTACCGGGATAACGAGGTAAAACCAACCCACATTTACCCCAGGCAAATGGAGTAGCATAGGCAATACCTGGTATACGTAATGGGTTAGTACGTTGAATGGCTAAGCGAGATGCCTGATTCGCTCCACCATCGGGTGGAACTAGACCTCGGAAAACTGTGAGCGTTTGTCCGGGAGACTCACTTGGAGAACCCTTGCCTTGAGTTTGCATCTGCCGGACCTCACCCGCTTCAGCAAAATATTTAGTGGTGGCGGCGCGTTGTGCAATCTGATGAACAGCTTGAGCGGCAGCGGCTGAACCGCTAGCGACAGGGCTAGTTGAAGAATTTGTCGCTGGAGCTGAACCACTTGAACTATGCACATCCCAAGCGTGATCTTCATCGGTAATGGCGATGCCAGTGATATAGGTGACAAAACCACTGGTTCGGCTGAGTTGGTGTTTTACTGAGTTGATATACAGAATTACATCATGCTTTTCTTCTTCAAAAATCGGGATAAGTGGTCCTGCAATACCCAGGAGCGCATCACCAATACCGGGGATCGTTCTGGCTTTGTCTTCATCAGGTAGATTGAATGTCACCAGATCACTAGGTTTTAGATCAGGGCGACCTTTTAAAGTGAGTCTAAAGTTAGTCAGACGAGGTGGTGGCTCACCACTACTTTGATCGAAACTGGGATCAGTGTCTGTAGTGCCAACAACCTCTGTTTCGATAAGGCCATTTCCGATATGGAGGGGTTGTGGCGGTAGTCCAGGTTGAAGGGGAATCAGTCGTCTGCCAAAGTAGAGGCTACCATCGCGAATTAGCAACATGCCACGTCCATGAAGTTGGGTGGCTTCTTCCATCGCGATCGCCATTCCACGAAGGGTTTCCCCATAGGTTTTGCCTTGTTCTAAATAGGCTAGTTCTGTGGCAGGATTGGTCTCCCCACTAGGTAGCAGGAAGCCTTCTGGAGTAAAGACGTTAGGCTCAAAGCGAATTTGAATATGAGTCCGCTCTTGAATTTCTTGTAAAACACGACGCGGGCTGCTCATACAGATTGAAGCTGTAATCCTCTGTGATAGGGATTTGTAAACTCGTTCTTCCGCTTGAATCGTAGTTTCATAGCGGCGTGATCCAGCTTTCCGTGATATTCGCTTGATTGATAGTACGGCAACCAAGGCGCTTTCTAGATCCGAGCCGCTCAGTTTACCAGTCAAGTCGGTGAGTCCGGCCAAGCTAGATAGGTAGCCACCGACACTGGCAATGGTGTCTCGCCAGTAGAGATAGAGCTTGACGATCGTGGGGCGATTGGGATTATTCAGCGATAGGATGCGGTAGTGATCGTCGATTAAGCCTTCGAGTATGAAGGTATAGACACCACTTCTGAGGCTGTTATTTTCACAATCAACCAGTTCGGCTTGGATGTCAGCATAGTAGTCTTCAACTCGCAAAAAGTGTAGGTCAGGATGGGGTTCCAAAGTACCTGAGCGTTCCCGACAGAATTCCAACACCCATCCAGCATCGTTGCCGATTCTTGCTTTGGTTTGACTTTTGAGAAATGATGACACCATATCAGACTCGCTGTTTGAGTGAGGTTTGATCGATTTAGGGTGAAGATTTTTGATGTGTTTTGAACAAGTTTAAAGTTGCAGTCGTGAGATTAGCATCGGGTTAAGGGGTGGTGGCGAGAACTGTGGTATTGCTTGATTTGCTAATCGCCAAGCAATCGAGAGACGGGAACCAAAGTCGCCTACGCCCCGAACGCTGCCTGCGCGAACATCCCATTCCAGAATAACCAGTTCGACTTGGCCACCGAGGGTATTTGAGCCGCTATCGGGCACGACTCGGCGTAATCCTGCCACGAGTGGCATTACCCCAATGATGCGGCGGGATTGTTGGACTACCAGGCGAAAGGGGGCGCGGGTCACATCGCCAATAATGACATCGGTCTGAGGTGTGGTCGGGCTAAGTTCAGCCTCGCTGCTGCTGGCAATTGCGGTGGCATCGGCGTCGCGCCAGGGCACGGCTAGTCCGGTCGGTAGTACGACAATGAGTTGTAGATCGTCGGTGATGGGGATGGTGTAGGGCAACCCAGTGAGAATGCGAACATTAACTTGGGTAAAGCCATCTGGGGTGATGGGCTTTTGGGCGGAGACTAAATAGCGTTGAACGGGAATAGGTGGCATTTTCATATCAACCTCCTCCTAAACCGCTGCCACCGAAGTCAGCTAGAGCACCAACCCCGATGCTGGCAGCGCTGAATAAGGCACCCAATGCGCTGGGTAAGGGCATGTGTGCCATGGTGATGGAGACATCGATCGCGTCTCGCTTAGAGGCAGAAACCGTAAATGATAGGGACTGAATTTGCATATCGGTACGAATGGTCATGGAGGTCACCAGAATTAGTCCACCCACTTTGCCACCGGTGAGGGCACCCAGGGCTGTCCCCCGTTTACTGGCTTCGGCGATACGTTCTAGCAGCAGTTTCCAGGCATAGCGCTCGACTCCAATCAGAATGCCGTTGAGGGAGATAGTGTCATCGTGAGTGGAGACAATGGCTTTGGCACCGGATGAGCCAATCGGTGGCAGGTGATAGGTTTGACTGAGGGAGAGGGTCGTAACTGCCCACAGAGGGATGGTGTTGAGTGCGCCATCGGAGATAATGGCGGAGGGTATAGTGCCGTAGTTTTGAAAACTTTTTGTAATTGCCATGATTTACACCAAGTGATTAAAAAAACAATTATTCCGGTGGATTGAACTCAACCGTCCCTTCTACAACAACTCTGTCCCCAACAATCCTGCCAGGGAATCGAACATTGAATTGACCGAGCGGATCACGCACGTGCATCATCCCATCTGTCCCTCTGCTAATTTCTAAAACTCGACCCGATCGCGGAATGATTGCTTGATTTAGTGCATCTAGCTGCTGTCGGGAAACTGCTAACTGGTCGTGAGCATAGGTCACATCAACTAACTGAGGTTGACGAGACAGTAAGGGATCAACACTCGTCGCCGCCCGCTCAGGGATTGCTGCGGAGCGCATAGAACCTACCCAACCCTCTGGCACCTCAAACACAACAATTCTGGCTCCTCGGCTCAAATCGCGCATGCCTAAGAATTCCAGCGCACGCTCGAATGACCCAAAATTCAAATGCAGATAATCCCGATTTGCAGGGAGTGTTGCAATATCAATCGTCAAATTTCCCGACGCATCAATTCTCATAAAGTTACTAGTTCCTGCATCATCCACACGAAAAACAACTCGATTGCCCGATCGACTTTGGAAAATCTGTCGCATCTGACGAGACAAAGTCGCTTCGATTTCTTGGAACGGTGGAATCCCGATTCGCGAATATCCCTCCGGACGGACAGCTCTCTCGAAGTCAATTGCATCTAGATCTGCTCCACCAGGAAGTTCAGTTGGTGGGCTAGTTCCAGCTTCAATAGCATTTGCCCGACTCCACTCAGATCGCGCTTGTTTCAGCTGAGCCTGAGCCTGTCTTTCCAAATTGACTGCTTCCTCTAACAGTCGATCCACTCGTCTTCTTGTAGCACCAGTACGCTCTGCAAGAATTGCATCATTCAGTTTTGCCCCTGCTCGTCGCTGAAGTTCAACGGATTCTCGCTCCAAAACGTCGGCTTGGGCGCGCAGAGCAATCGCTTCTTGGCTAGCAGCAGAGAATGATTGAGTAGGCGGCAGCGACGGCTCTCCAGCAGGTCGTTCGGAGTGTCGTCCTAAGGCAACCTCCATGAGTAATCGCTGCTGTTCAGTAGGTTGACGACTGACCTGAGCTAAAAATGCCTCTGCTTCTTGGACTGAGATCTGTAAGTCTAAAGCACCTGGAACTCGTCGAATTCGGAAGAAACCTTCTAGGAGTCGCTGAAGATTGGCTCCGCCTTCGTTGCGAACAAGTTGTAATAGATTCGGAGACTGTAAAAGCTGCATGAATTGTTGCTGGTCGAGCAAGCTCTGCAGAAAACGATCATCTAGGTGTACTACAACCTCTAGCAGAATTTCAAATTGGTTTCTCTCTGCAATTTCCGCAGCTCTAGCGGGATGCAGATGCCCCAGAAAAAGTAGAAAACGCCTGATATGCTGGCGCGTTACAGTATTCATGATGGTGTCAGCAGGCATTGCTTCGAGGGCACCGTACAGCCGATCTAAACCTCGAATTACATCATTGGAAAGCTCGCTTTTTTCGAGGGCTTGAGCCACTCCTGCGGGTGTAACAAGCTGATCTGGACGATGCAGTACCTCCAGTGCAACGATCTGCCGTTCGTCGGGGTGGACTGCGATCCGGCTTAAGAAGCGCTCAAAATCAGCCGCATGCAGACTAAAGCTGTTCCCACTCCAAATGTCCCAGATTAAATCAACATCTCGGCTGCGCAAATTCCGTAGTAGGGTGGCAGCCTCAGCCATCGCGCTCAACTGTCGCCCCCCAATCACCGCCGTCACCCGCTGGTCGCTTAATCTCCCCAGGGCATGTAGGACATTGCGAGCTTGTTCGCTGCTGCGAGCGATCGCATTCAGAAAGGTCAGCAGCTCTGCCTGAGACATCTGCGCTGCCCCTGCTTCTGTTGTCGTCAGTAACCGCTCCAGGCCGTCTACTTCAATTCGCCCAAGGTTAACCTCGGCCAGTTCAAAAATGCGCTGATAAGCAGCAAACCGCAGACGACGGGTTGCGCCCGTTCGCACCGCACCCGGCAACCCTTCCAGCGCTTCGCCGATCGTGGCCATGCGCTCCCGCAGCGCCGCCATAATTTCGCGCACGCTGGCTTCCTCCAGAAACTGGCTCAAGCGCTGGCGAATGCTAGTCAGCGCTTGGGCGATTTCAGTCGCATAGCGAATAGGCGATACGTTGGCGTCTTTGACGACTTGGGCCGCGGCTTCTATAGTATTCAAGACTGTTGCGCCACCGACGCGAAACGCCCCTTGCAGCGCTGGCCCAACCACGAACTCCCCAAACAGCCCAGCCAGCGCCCCCATCGTCATGCCATACACGAAGTCTCCTAGCGTAGGAAAGCTACCCTGGTGCAGCAGCACGGACGCAATGCCGTGGGAAAACGTCACCGCCGCCCCGCCTAAGCCACCGCCCACGACCCCCACCACAATCCGTTCCGCCATCCAGCCCCCGATGATGCGAGGCATCGTTTGCGTGCCGATCCGCAGGGCGATCGCTCGTCCCGCAATCCCACCCGCTCGAAACGTCAAGGCATTTAGATACCCATCGATCGTCGCCAGCACAAAGCCTTCGACCGTGGGTGGCCCATACCGGATCAAGCCAAAGGGATTGAGCAGATACAGGATGTTGGAAATCGCGATCGACGGGAGCACCACCGCAGTCCCACCCGCCGTCTCTAGCAACAGCGTAATCACGCCGACTTCCCAAGCCACCGCGATCAATCCAATTCCAACGATGACCAGGGAAGCGGTTCCGATCCGCTCGCCCGTGCGCCCAAATGCCCAAGCCCACAGCATCCACTCAAAATCGAGTTCCGAAACGGTTTGGCTGGTTCCCTCCACGTCCTGCCAGGGCCTTTGCTCAATCCGCTTGACAAAGTTGAACGTGACCAAATAGCTTTCCAGTCCCTGCCGCGTTCTCAGTTCGATATTCGTCACTCGCACAGAGGTTGTTTCCGTCACCGTCTCAAAGTCGTCATTGGTCAAATGAATCGACTGAGCGGCTCGGTTGATCGCTTCATTCGTGAATTCCTGATTGTTAAAGGTTCTGCCGTCTCGTCCCTGGCCTACATTTTTGAGCAGTTGCTTAGCTTCCCGCTCTAGCGCCTCGCGGAACGCGGTCTGCTTAGATGCGACGAGATATTGGACGCGCTGATTGATCGAGTAGTCGGCATACGTATCCGCCACCACACCACGCCGTGGTACCACCCGCTGCGAGTCTTTATTGATCCAGATTGTGCCACTCTCTGGGAAATAGCGATGCATCAAGGCATCCCGCCAGGCGCGATTGTATCCCTCGCGCAGTCGCACAATGCGGGCGTGATTGGTATAGCGGGTGGAAACGGTAGCCGCTTGGATGAAGTGCTGGGAGTCTTCACCGTGACTGCTCTCGACGCGATCGAGCAATTGATTAAACCAGCGCCCATTTTCCTGAGTTTCCAGCGCCTCTATCACCAAGTCAAACAGGGTGCACACGCCCTCTTGCCCTAGTGCGGTGGTAAAGCTGTCTCGGATTAAATCCCGGAACCGGAACCACCAAGTCAAATCATCCGAATACTGCTGCAACAAGGTGATGAACGCGGCAGCGATCTGCTGCGCGGAGGCGCGATGGTCAATCACAAACTTCAGGTCAGGGGTCACCTGGAAAACAGCAGAGAACAATGCGCCACGCCAGCCCAGTTGCCAGCGATCCCAGCGATCGCTAGACTCCCGTGCCAGGGTTGTGTGGTTTGTCAGCCCATTTACCTGGACTTGCAGGGAGGCTGGGATATGTCCCAGCTGCTCTTGATTGAGGAGCACGAACTGGCTTAGTAGCCGGGAATTGCGATCGGCGGGGAAGTGCAGCCCCGCCGCTTCCACCAACTCTTCCAGCGTGAAGGCATTGACGGCAGCCGTCACTTCAAACGGCAGGATACGCAACACCGCTGGCTGGTCACCCATCTCGGCCAGGAAGTCGCTCCATGACACATTGAACCAGGTTTGGAAGCCATTCGGATTGATTACAAATTCCAAGTCACGGTAGGGCAACGACACCTGGATTTCAGGGCTGAGGCGGGCGTAGTCCTGTAACCGGATCTGCGGCACCAGCATCAGCGTAAAGGCCACGATCGCGTTCCGCAGGAGGTACAGTTCACCGTGATAGCGCTGGAGCAATGGTGAGTTGGAGGAGAAGTCGGGAATCGTTGCTTCTACCCTGTGCTCATGGTCGATTGCTAGCAGGCGTTGACGATCCGGTTCGCTCATGATCACCACACCTAGCCCCTCTTGATTGCTACGCATACGGCTTAGTTCTAGCGCCCGCGTGTACAGCTCATTCAGCAGGTCATCGCGGCGATAGGTTCGATCTACCCGCACCAGCCAGAGGGACACATACTTCACCTGAGTTTCCAGTTCGCTATAGAGATTGACGAAGTCTTGCGTACGGTCTTCGACCACGTCGTTCATGTAGCCGCTGTATTCCCCGATCGTGGTGAAGAAGCCGCTGGAGCGCAGAGTACGCCATCCGCGCCAAGGGCGGCGACTGGTTTGCCTGATGGGAACTTGGGTGCTGCTGGCATTCTTGTAGGACGGAATTTCATAAGTGTCCTCTGCGGTGTCGAGCCTATCCTGTGAGAGGGCTTCTTCAAACCGTTTGGTCAGGACGCCAATGGCTCTCTTTCTCTCTACTAAGTTATGGAGTCCAGCGGCATTAACAGCATGGGTAAGGAGGCTAACGAGCTGAGCTTCGATCTCGGAACGGACTGCTCCATTAGCTTCCCCTACTCCTTCTCCAGTCCAGGTAAACTCCGGAGGATGCACCCTCACCCCCACATATCCACCCCTCGGCTCCAGCACCACATCCCGCGAGTTCACCAACGCCCGCCCAACTGCAGCCGCCAACGCCTCCTCAACGTCAGCCTGCCGCTCCGTTAGCGCTTCTAGATCAACCCGAAGCCGAATTGGGATCGTTACGCGTACTGGCATGATCTACACACTCTCCAAACTTTGGGCTAAATGACTCAACGTCGCCTGCACAATCTCATCTAAATCCATTGCCTCAGAAGCAGCCCGCACCTCAATTTCCACGGGGAAGTAGTAGTGAATCACCGACTGAGCATCCTCAGCCACCTGACTTGCCTGCGCCTCACTCCCTGCGGCAGGCAACACCAACTCCCCCTCATGCACCAGGGCAATTCCCGTCCGCTCCACCCGCGCGGCTCGTCCCCCTGCACCTTGCACCTGAGACTGCTCCTCATCCATCGTCTGACCTCCAAAATTGCTGAAAATTCACGTTAGGGAACTTCAACCTTTGCGCCCACTTTTGGCTCCGCCGAAGCTGCCAAACTAAAGCCCGAAAACGTTGCCGCTGGTGCCCCTGATATCGAGGCAGGCGACGGCGAAGCACTGGTAATAATGCAGTTCTTCATCACGATCGTCTTGAACGACCAATCATCTCCGTCATCCGTTTCTTGCAGCACAATGTCAAAGGTCTTGCCCTCCAAGGACAAGGAAGTCAGTTGAGCCGCCACATTTCCGATGGCCTTCACCGTCATCGAAAACGACATCGCTTGTGGCATATAAATCACCCCAATATGCGTTTGCTCGATCGAGTGCATTGCTTCAGCATTCAACGAAAACGTTGGCGTATAAGAATCGATCGGTGAAATCGCGACAGTCGTGCCATCTTTGATATAAGAAACAGCAAGGCGAGTTTTCCATTCCGGCATGACGTATTACTCCTAAATTAAAAGTTTGTAAGTGAGTTAGAACTTCGGCGACAGCGTCACCTTGAGTCGATGTACCGCTGGCCCATAGGTGACAGTCACAAACAGATCCACCATTCGATTCGCCCGAGCCGTTTGGACGATCGCCAAATCGGTTGCTGTCCAAGTACTCTCCGGTAGACTCAGAATATTCAGTACAGGAAGCTCGATGTTGAAGTTCACAATCACCCCACTCCGTTGTAAAGGTCCTAGAATTCCCTCAACCCGCGTCTTCAGCATCGTCATTCCAGATTTAGTGATCCGAGCATCACCCACAGCCCCAATCAGCCCTGCTTTCAACCGGAAATCAATGTCATCCAGCACTCGCACAATATCGACATAAAGCAGGCTGGCATCCGTGGTAAAACAACGCCCCTCGGCAAAATGCAAGCTCTCACCCACAATCAATGCTGGGTCAATAATCGGAATAATACCAGCTTCCGAAAGCCCCTTAATCTCCGACGGGCTGTACTGACTTTCCACTGGCATCGCAAACCCTCGGACTTTTTTCAAGACCACTGAGACTTGTGGGTCAAAGCCAGCGATCGCGGACATTGCCGCTGTTGCCGCGTCCCCAGTCGATCCCCGTGCTGCAATTACCACCATCCGGCTAGAACTACTTTTAAGTGAAGCCACAGCCGCCGTAACAGTATCCACATAGGTATTGGACTTAGCAGTTGTGGGATTCACCATTGCCACTCCAATCCGTTTTTGACCTTGTGCCGACATAGATTCGACATGATCTCTGAGAGCGTTCAGGTTCGTTGCGATAGTGGATGGAACGGGTGGAACTGCCGCTGGATTACCTGGAGAAGCGGGAGCGCCAACATCAAATTCATTGGCAAGAGAGACAAATGTCACATCATCTGCTGCCTCTAAGGCTGAAAGTGCTCCAGCGTAATTATTTCCATCAACCTTCACGCCATAAATTTTGGAGGGTTTTGGATCCTGAAGTATCGCAATTTTCAGCGCACCATAAAGCGGCGTTTCTGTAACTGTGCCATCAGCATTCTTTTGGGCAAATAGTCCTGCTGCTTGATCCAACGTATCAATGGCAAAAGGTTTGTTGGCAGTCGCTGTGCCTCCAGCTGCGCCTGCCTCTGTTTTACCGACAATTGCAATCACACCGGGCGATCGCTGTGCCACGGGAGTGAGTGCCGAAGTATCAATCTTGACTTCAATAAAGGGAAATGCGGCTGGAACAGTTGCTGGCATTGTAATTTCCTCGTCGAATAGGGTGATTTAGTTTTGACAGTCCTCGAACCTGGTGTTGAAATCTGAATCTTTAGGGTGGCGTGGCAACCAACCCAATTCCTTCACGGGCAAGCCATTGTCCTGCAACGACACGACGCGCATCTCGTAGAGCCTCTGGGGTCATCCCTGGAGTGCCGCCGAGCCACCCCGCATCATCAAAGATGGTGACTGGTACAACCCAGACAATCAGCAAAGGATGCCGTAGCGGTAAGGATGGATCGGGCGATCGTTCAAATCCCTGTTTTTCTAGATGCTCACTCAACATTTTGCTCTCCATCAAGAGTTGGGCAATTGATAAACCGACATCCCGAATTAATATGGCTGCCGTAATAGGAAGTGCTTTAGGAGAAGGCGGACTACGATCCGGTGGTGAAAATGTAACCTGGACAGCACCACTTTGAACCGTTCCTTGCAGTCGAGTAATCAAATCACTGACTGACGTTGCTCCAACACTTTGCAGCCACGTATCAAAGACTGCATCAGTAAACCCAATGGGTTGATCCAGCGCCGCCCGAATGCGTACCAAAAAGCGAGTCCGCCGTTCTTGCTCTAAGGTTTGTGAATTCGTCGGCAAGCTACCTAACGCAGCCACAATTTCAGCATCGATCGTGCCCGCATCAGGCCATTTCGTCTCTACCTGCGTCATCTGTGAATTTACTGGCACTGTACGCGCCACGATATCACCACGCCAGAGTGCATCAACTCTAGTGAGTAAATTAGTCCCCAACCCGAATGTATGGAATCGTGCCTCCACTCTGTCTACTCCACCAACCGGATTCCATACTCCCTCGACAGTCCCCAAATTTGAGAGTACGACACCCAAACGAAATTCTTTGAAAATAGCTTGGTACGGGCCTTCGATTGTCAAAAGATCTACCTTGTAAGCAGCACTAACCAATTGCTCTAACGCTAGGTTGTCAAATAACACCGATCTAGAAGCTGAATCAGCAAGGCGTATAAGAATCGCATCTTCATATTTCATAAGTCTTCAGTACATCCACCCTATAAATTGCTGATGAAAAACTATGGAAAGCTTGATTTCTGTAACGCGATTGCCAGATTCCCTAAGGAACAAGCGACCCAAAGCCTAATAGGTCTGAAGCCGCACATCAGAAGTATCTTCGTGCTACATTGCCGATCTAGATATTGGCGACAGATGCCCTACACAGTACCTGGAGTGAAAACCGTAGAGAAAATACTGAGCATGATCGGAATGGTGAACTTGCGTAGATTAAGAAAATTAGAAATACAACAATATTATTTGATTCGAGGCAGAGTTTCTATTCTGGAATTTAGAGGGTTGAATCGTTTTGTCTACGCACATATTCTCAAACATCTCTTAATTTGTCACCCCCCATTCGAGTGATTGACAGACCTCGAATGAGGCTGAAACATCTGCTGAATAATGAATCAAGGGAGAACTAGACAGCATTTAGTTCATAAAACGTAATATATTGGCAGTTATCATCATCTTTCAGCGCAATTGTTATTGTTTTCGATATCATTCGCTACAGAAAACCTATTTTATAGGGCATGATTTTGATAAGACAGTTTTCTCGTTGTTCTTTTTGACACTGAAGCAACAAGCAACTTGTCGCTGTTGATTTGCCAGAGCTTGTCAAGGTATTCCAGCTCCGTCTGACTGTAGTGCTAATAGACCTAGGCTGATTTCATACGCCAAACGCCCAGTCACCCCAGGCAAGCAAATGAAACCCTGATCGGCCTAGAGCCAGTTTTCCATTTGCAATCCAGGGACTTGTTCAAAATCCTGCGTTGCTGAATTAAGATATGAGCCAACACGGGACGGGGACTCCCCAAATTTCAGGTAGTAAAGTAACAAACGAACTGAGTGTGCCAGCATTTCTACGGATTTAGAATAGCAAAATGTTTTCCGATGTAATCGGGCCAGATAGTGCCGAAGTCGATTATTCTCGCCTTCGACTCGGGTCATATAGGTCTTGCTGATGATTTGGTCGCCAGCGGGAATAAATCCCGGATAGACGGACCACCCATCGGTGACATAAAAGAAGCAGTGCCAGGTTGCCACAATCGCCCACAAGGGTGCAAATGTCTTAGCACTGTGATCACCGATGACCCAGCCTAAGATCCCTTTCTTAAAATGGTCTACAGCGGTCCAAATCCAGACTTTGTTTTTTTTGAGCGGACAAAGGTTTCCAATTCGTCCAATTCGCCTACCTCGGGGAGGGTATCCGGCGCATAGGCATCGGGCAAGAGTCCTCCGACTTGCTTGATCCAAGTAATTATGGTGGTGTGGTGAACCTCTTTGACCCGTTCGATCGCGCGTAAGCCCATGCCATTGACATACAGTTTGAGACAGTCTCGCTTGAATTCATCAGCGTATCCATTGGGAGTTTTGTTCCGAATCACAAACTGACGACCACAACCCATACAAATATGATTTTGTTTACCTCTTTTGATGCCATTTTTACGGATATGGCTCGATTGACATTCAGGGCATTCCATTAAAATTTACCTTAACGCATACCTTCATTATGCAACGCCGGAATTTCTACCCGCCGGACAGCAGAAGGAAAATAGCTACCGGAGGCCATTCGATTCCATAGTTTGTATAGATTTCCTGATAGGTCCTCTTCAAATACGTTTATCGTCTGTCCATCTACTCCAGCAGCTCTTTTCTTGGCCTTGACTCGCTTATACGCTTCCCAAACTTGGCGTTTGATAATCTTAAACGGCTTTACTTGTTCCAATTGAATTCTCCCGTTTCCGGTTGTTCGATTTTACAAGACGGACAATGTGACCCCTTCGCTCCGGTCCCATTACAGGTCCTTCTTCACTACTACAGGCCACTCCGCCCCTGTTCACTGCATCGGTACTCTCTCACTTATGGGACTTCCACTTGTGTTTCTCCCTTATCATCAGTACGACAGGTTCCCACGTTCCATATAAGAGCCTGAATCAAAGTCACGCCACCTTAATGCCGGAGGCCGTCTGGCCAGTTGTCAGGTTTCCGCCAGACTTATCACGAAGTAATCAACATCCCTCGGTTTTGACCTCATCCCTACGCTTTCGACACTTCATCAATGGTTCACTTGCGTTCGTCTCTTTGATACACATCTGACCGGATCTAGTCCTGCTTTTTCCGTAACGCTCACCACATTGGCTCTTTACCAATGCAGCTTACAGTGGTTTGAAGCCTCCACCTGAATGGCGACTCCGAGGGGTCTTCCCTCATCTCTCATACAGCTTGGCTACATTGGAAGACTAGATCCTTCTATGCAAGCCTTCGTGGCACACATTGATCCGCGAATCGCTTTCCGGTAAAGGCATCAGGCGCAATCTTGCCAAACTCTTTGTCAAGAAATTCGATCGGTTGAGTTCAATCCACTTCGCAAGCAACTTTTGGGAAGAAAAACTCTATCCCTTCCCGGAAATACAATCGTAAAATTTGCTTCCACGGGCCATCTTGCTCATCTTGTTGTGCCTGTTTTGCCATGAGGGATTAGAAACTGAGTCGTACAATCGGGCGTTGCTGAATCAAGGTATGGAGGTTGATTATTAAATCTCTACAACCTCAGCCAAATCTAGGATTCAAATTTGCAGATTGAGTTATTCGTACCTCATATAAGCAACGCCTACAATCGTATCATAGGGTCTGATGATCGATCGCCTCTCCCTTCTTCCCATCCCCTCATTCAAGACCCGTACTGAGTCTCACTTTCTCCTTTCCCCTCCTTTCCTTCCCCCATTCTCGTCACATCGGTATCATATTCTAAATAATCTTACTTATTTAGAGTATAAGATTAAAAAGTAAGAAGAGGATACCAGGAGAAGAGGAGGGCGATCAGGCATGAGCCAGTTTGGAGGGGGCGATCGGACAGAGCGATTGCAAGCGATGTTTGTTTAAAACGGCGACCGGGATGCGGTTAGACGTGACCATGACCCGCTAACCCAGGATAAAACCGTCCCGGAGTCATCTACGGCGATGTGGCTAATTTGACCGGACACAAATGGCTCTTGGACAACCTCAAAGCCAGCTTTCAATGTGGGGTAGCCGATGAGTAGGTGCTCAAAGCAATCGAGCAGAAGCTTTGCTGACGAAATGCTGGAAGGAGAAAGTTCCGACCACAATTTAATAGCGGAGGGTACCACCGCGTTTGACAACGGAGGCGAAATGCTGTGGAGGATACAGGGATTTCTTCAATATTCTTGGATTGTTATGCAGGCCATTCTGGTGTGCGCCCAGAATAAGTGATAACAAACAGAATGTCATCTAGTTCTTCGTCCTGGAAGTGCTTTTTGACTTCTTCCGTATTGGGTAAAATCAATTCCCATTCACCCACAGGGGGTTTACCGATCATGGCTGTCCAACTGCCCGCATTACCACGACGGGTGCTGATGATGCCATCGATCGGGGTGGCGCTGCCGCCGCCAGTGCCTTGGTTGCCCTGTTCTGTGAATCGCAGGGTGGTAATGGGTAGCTCAAAGGTTTTCTGGCTGGCGTGGACGAAGTAGAGCAAGACTTGCTGGATTTTGAGGGTTTCAACATTGGGCGGGAAGTCTTCCCGGAAAGTCTGAAATTTGACTTTCATAAGGGTCTTGGTTTGGTCGGGATTGTTCAGGTCATACCATTGATCGGCAAACTGGTTGCGGAAGCTAAAGGGTTGTTCGGCGCTCAAGTTAGGATTCAGGGTTTGGATTACCTGCTGGCGATAGTCGAAGCTATTGAGGGCGGTGTATTCGATCGTAATCAGGACATTGGCGATCGTGCGGTAATCAAATTGGTTGGCGGCTTTGGGCATACGGAACTCCCAGGTGCTATCGACACCATTGCCCTCGAAGGGAAACAGCATGTCGGGTTGTAGGGATTCCAATTCAAACATTCCGGTGGAGTTGGCGGGGGAGGTGAGGGCGACGAATTCTGGGTCGCGATGGATGGAGACGGTTTGGAAGACATCAGGGCCGATGACGGTGCGAGATAGACCTGAGCTGGTGAGGGTGGCGTGGATGCCTTGCGTTGGGGGAATTAAGGCGATGACGGAGATACGGACACGGTGGATTAGGCGCAGGTAGTGACCGGGGAAGTCGCGATCGAACATCTCCATTGGGGTGGAGAAGATCATCACGCCGGTTTCGCGGAAACGCTGAAATTCTGCGGGTGCCAGTGACGCTAGCGAAAAGGTTTTTGAAAGCTGGAGTTTGCGTTTGTTGGTATTGAACGCATATTGGTCGAGCTGATAGATATCTTGCAGCAGTCGGGCAGAGCCAGTCAGACCCTTGCGATCGGGTGCTGGTGTATTTAGGTTGGAGCCAGTTGCTCCATCGGAAGGGGCATTCCAGTAGTCTGCTTGAATGTAGGATGGAGGGACTTCCTGACGCTCGAAGGCAAGCTGGTTTTCTGCAAGTTGTGCCATTGCGGTGGCTTGCTGGAGGAAGAAACGATAGACCTTTTCGAGAATGTCGCTCATCCAATCGTAGAGTTTGATGCTGGTAAATTTGGTCGTCAGAAACTCGATCGTGTCTTTAGCATTGCTGTTTTGCAGTTCAGCAATTACTTTTTCTTGAGTGGTTATTTCGACGCGATCGTTAGCTAGCGTTATCTGCTGAGATCCAATAGCTATGTCTTGTTCAGCTAAAGTTTTCTGGAGTTCCCACTCTTGCTTGCGACGCTCATAGCTTGCCTGGAACATATATTTCTGAGCATTTATCTCTTGGTCAACCGCCTGCATGCCATAGACGTTTGACACTACAGTCAAGGCTCCACTGATGCCCTTGAAAACATCGCTAACGGGATCGAGACTAAAAGATGAGAGCACCTTATCCGTAGATCCAAAACCTACAAGCTTGCGACGCGCATCGCCGAGGTAGTCGAGTGTGTTCAGATAGTTCAGTTCGCTTTCAAGGTATGGTGCATTAATCCAGTTCTGATAGGTTTGCAACTGAATCTGGACACGATCCAGTTGAAGTGTAGACAACTTCACGCCGTCATTGGCTTCTCTAAGACGCAAAACTTGCAGTTGTACACCAGCTTGAGCCAGATTCAATTCCTGACGTGCTCTAAGTAGGTTATGAGCTTCTACATCGCGCTTCTCAAGAGATGCAAGCAATGCTGCTTCAATCTGCCCTGAAAGCTGAACCAGTTGTTTTGCTCGTTCAATTAGTACCTGATAGCGATAGAAGGTTGGTTGCAGACGCGCAACTCCAGGTAAGAGAAGCTGTCCGCCAGCACCAATGGTTGGTAGACCAGTCGTTGTATCTGTTGGGGCAGCATAGGGTTCCAGTTGCCGTTTCAAACCTGCTATGTTGCGACAAGTCCGCAACTTATACAGGTTCAACTCTGCCCGCAGACGCAGACTCTTGAGCAATGGATTAGGAGGAATGCAAAAGCTAATAATTAATTGAGGGATATGGACTTCCTGAGCTTGCACAGCCAGTTTGACCGCATTCATGGGGTCAAGTGCAGCAATTTGGGCAAGGGTTGCCATATGAGATGGTGCAAGGATATCCAACTGTGCCACATCGCGACGGGCAATTGCCGGGTTTGCGCGTGGTTGTGCTTCTTCTGGGTTCACTGCGAGGGAGATCGGTTCGCGCAGCCAGGGGAGATCGACCGCTCGTAGCTCCAGCCGTGCTGGCGAGATCCCCGTCACCATTGTGACAGTACGCTGAAAGTCCTCTGTAGCAATGGTGCTGACTGATTCCAGTGCTGCTGCTAGGGAGGAGTCAGAAAGAACGGAACGCTGGATTGTATGGCTAAAGTTTTCATTCTCTTGAATTATGGTAGTTAAGTTAGGGGCTGGCGGCAACGCAGCTAAGGCTTCGCTTAGAATCCCTCTTGCATTAGCAAACCGTTGCTCTAATGGTGTGTCGGCACTCAGGGCTAGACGGATCTGATTGACAACGGGTTGCAGCCTTTGCGGGTCGGGAATTGCCTTCAACTCACCTTTGATTTGCTGGAAATTGATCTGCCAACGATCGTCAGGAACTGGAATGTCATCCAAAATGCCAATGATTTCGTCGCATTTATTGAGGCTTTGCTTGAGTTCTGGTGTCTCCATCAGTTCTAGGGCAGTTAGGTAGAGACGGCGGGCACGGGGATTAGATTCAGCCGTGTCTTGGGTAAACTCGGCATCAGCATAGTCTAGTAAACAGCGAATGATTGCCAGAAGCGTGAAACGAGTGTAGGTATTTCGACGTGTCGCAGCGATCGCATGGGGATTCAGTGGATCGAGGAGCCATTCCTTACCACGAGCGTAAGTGTTGGCAAGTGATTCTTCAACAACTAAGCCATAGTAGATTTTGCGCTTGCTTACATCAGATGTATAGTCATAAATCGTTCGTAGCCAATTTAATGCAGCGAGGTATTCACCACTCCGCTGAAGGGCAAGAGCTAAGTGAACGGGCACGAAATAGTATGCCTCGTCAAGATAAATAAGATTTGAGAGGAGAGCTTTATTCTTCTCAAAAGACTTCTGGAGCATTCCTTTTCGCAATTGCAAATCCTGTGTGGATAGTTGATTTGGGATGTTAAAAAGTCCAGGTACAGAGGGTCTAACTGGGTAAGGCTGCCGAGAATAGAGACCTCCATCACCATCGACAAGAAAGCGATCGACGATGGGCGGTGGTGTATTGCTTATTATGGTTGTGATGTTGTTGTAAGTCTGGTAAACAAGACGTTTTGTTTTGGTAGTAGTGTCTTCAATTAATCCTGAGGTAGGTATAAGGTGAGCAGCACTAGCTCCAAAGGGGGTATGCACTTCAGTAACTTCAAGTTCTTGACTACCACTATCTCCCACTTTCCAGACCTGTGCCTTAGAAGAAAGCACAACTCCGAAACGACTGTCAGGACGTGGTGTTTCTTCAGTAACGACATAAATAAAATCGCGCTCAGGCCAAGAGAAGGCTCCTAAATAGCCACCTACAGCCTTCTTAATTGTTGTAGGAACTAAGCTAATTATCTCGAAAAAATTATGACCTGCTGCACGTCTATATCTAGACCCTTCATACTTTGCGGTTCCTGTCGAGTCTATCGAGTTACTACGCGGATCATTTGCTGGTATATAAAGGGTGCATTGAAGTCCATCATTGAATTGGTTGATTGTATAGAATGAATTTCGATCTATTCCAACTACCCCCAATACCTTGGAAACTCCTCCACCAAGGGGATAAGGTGTTTGATTTTCCCATCCTTCGCCATTAGCACTTATCTTAATTTCAAATGCTCGTAGTCCATTTGAAATGACAATGTGGGGGGGTGAATTCTCAAAGTCTTGTTGCTTCACAACCGCAGCAAAACCGGATCGCGTTTTAGCAGAGACATCTAGTGGAGAAATTGATTCGCTTTGCCAGCCGGGTTTCTCAAGATCGTATTTTGCACAAACAATTGTTCTGTTTAAATTTGAGGCATCTCGCTTTCGCGCTAGTAAAAAAATAAATCGCTCATTTAAGCTGGTTTGATAAGGAACTGCTCCAATTATTTTTTCTATCTCTTCAATCTTCTCTAAATCTTTAAGCTCAGTTCCATCGGCTGCTTTTATCGGAATCCAAATTTTCTGACCATATCCAGATCCATCCTGAAAATCATAGGCTGACCAGTAAAGTTTGCCAGTCAAACCACCACGACCAAACATGTAGAAGAGACAACGATAACCACCATCTGTTTTACTGCATTCGTCACCTTTGGTTAACCGAGTACGGCTAGTACAAGAAGCTTCTATCTGGAGTGTGCAAATATCCTCAAAGTATTCCGAATAATTCTTCGCTTCCTGGCAGGCATCAGCAGGAGTTAACTTGCGGGTCGCTCCCGTGTTTTTGATCAGCGCTTTAAAAGCGGGAGTTTGCCACTCCGGCTTTCGGAGACTGGGTTGGCAGATGTTTTCAGTATAGAGAAATACGAACATGGCAGCCCGCCAAGGAGCATAGGAGCCAAGCCATTTCCACTTTTCATCGAAGTTATCGAGATTGAGAGTGAAAGTCTTGTAGAGATCTGCAAGTTGCCCGGTGCGTAATGCCAGAATGAGTCCCTGAAGGGTTTCGATCGCCTGCGCGACACGGGTGGTCATCGAGCAGCCACTCATTCTTGCGTCGATGAGCAAATTTATAGTGATCCATTTTGCTTTGACTTCTAACTCGCCAGGAGGAGTCGCGACTACAACCCCGGCGGGACTGATGGCAAGAACTAGGGCATCTCGTAAAAGAGGCAGGGTCACTTCTTCAGCAGCACTTACTGCTTCCGCGATCGCCTGAGTCGTCGTATTTTCCTGATCCAATCGGGATTGCAACTTATCCTGCCAATCTAAATATGCCAGTCTGGGCGATCGCCAGATATCAACAATCGTTGGTTCTTTGGGCGGAAATTGAATCGGTGCAGGTGGGAGAATCTGGAAGAAGTCTGAACTGAGCAAAATGGTTTGGGCTTTCTCTGCTGCTCGCCATTGGGCAAATTGTCGCCGTTTCCACACTTGAACCAGGATCGAATAAGTATTTTCCCATTCCAGATCGAGGATGGGCTGGTTTTGGTTTACTAATCTGGCAAGACGAAGCAGATAGTTGAACTCTGCCACTTCCAGAGAGAGTTGCGCGAGGCGATCGCTAATGACATTGCCCTTTTCCTGGTCGGCTGCAATTGTCAAGAACTGAGCGACCGATATACCGAGGATGGATTGGAAGTTGGTGTCTAATCCAGTCAGGGTTTTGGGTGCTGCTGCCAGTTGAGTCAATTGAGTGTTAATCTCTCCGTCTCTAGCTTTCCAAAGGTCAAAAGCGGGGTCGCCCGGAGCCGGATTTTTCAGATCGCCGGGACCCATTAGATCGGGATCGATGATGGCAGGGTGGCTGCGATCGCGGAGTGTTTGTTGCCAGAGTTGACGGGTATCTCCAGAGGCACGCCAGCGAGGAAGTTTTGCTTTCAAGGCGGTCCAGTAGACCACACCTGTCAAGGGATTTTGCTCTTCTGCAACCCAGATCGGAAACTCGCGGTTGATCTTACGCGCTGGAGTGAGGATGGCATAGAGTTCTGCCCACTCAGCAGCGATGGGCTTCTTCGCTGCGTCAGGATCGTCATTTTTAGCTTTGATGGCTAACAGACGCTTAAAGCTCTCCACAGTCAGATGAAGATCATTCGTAATCTTGGTGGTGGCACTGGCAACAACGTCTGGATTTGGGTTGCTTAGGTCGGTCTTGAGTGTAGTCAGATCGTGCGGTAAGGGATCGCCCAATGCCAATCTCAACATGGCATCAAAGCTAACCGTTTCGCGTGTTGTTGCCAGATCCTTCGGTATTTGCTCCAGTTTGACTTGACGCGCTTGCCAAAAAGCGATCGCCCGTTCGCCAGCTACAGTTTCTGGCAGATCCTTGAACTTGAGCATCGCTGGATCGAGCAGCGGTAGCTGGGCAGATAGAATAGGAGGCCACTCTCCATCTTGCGGTTGTCGCCGTGACATCCAGAAAGTTTGCGGATCGAGTTGAACCCCAGTATCACGTTCTTCTTTGCGCCAGGTGGCAGAGAGCTTCACTTTCTGAGCCTGCACCAGGATGGAATAGACCTCGCGCCATTCGTCATCTTTAACGGTGTCATTGCGGGTATCGCTCTCCCAGGCTTTGGCTTTAGCAGCGATCGCCATTAAGCGGGTAAAGCTCTCGACTGGCAGGTTTAGGTCGTCCTGGAGTCGGAACTTGATGGCATTGACATCAATGCCCTGAGTAAACTGATTGCGGAGGGTTTCAAACTCGGTGCTAGGGGTAGTATTTGCCCAGGCGGTCATACTAATGGCACCATAGGTCACAGGCTGGTACATAGCCGCAAACATAGCTGCGATATTGGGCACTGGCTGAGGTTGATCCGGAACCACTTTAGTCAAACCAGAAAATATTTGAAGGCGATCGTCCACCCAATTCCGGCGTTTTTTCCATAGGTCAAAGGCTAGATCGGAGTCGCCTGGATTTGTCTTGAGGACGGGACGGCGAAAATCATCGGGACCAATCAAGTCAGGATCGATGATAGGCAGACGCTGACAGGTTTGGAACAGTTGTTTGACAGCTTGTTGGTAAGGGAGATCGGGGTCAAGAGCTAGCAATGTATTGCGTTCATCGATCGTCATTTCGCCCTGACAAACAAGCTGCTGGCGATCGACGTCGTAGCTGATTTTGGCATCCAGGGAAGGGGCAAAGGCAACCCCTACCGGGAGTTGTTTGAGGGCAACAATATTTTGCCCGTCTTCATACCCATCCGTGGGAAAATCTTGAGACTTCCAGAGGGTGCGTAGGTACTCTAGCCGCCAAGTTTGCAGTGCAGCAGGTGTGGCAGGTGTGAACGGATCGCGGTTGGTATCAACCAAGCCAAATAATTGCTCTAACGCGGCTTCTGTAAGCGTGTCTGGAACAGCATTGGGATCGAGAAAGAGAGCATTCAGTCGGCTCAGATCGATTCCTAAACGGTCTGCCAGGGATTGACGTAACGATGGCTCACTGGTGCGAGAAAGCCGTAGTTCGGCATAATTCGTGCCGATTTTGGTCAAGAGGGTGGAATAAGCGGCGAGGCGATAGTCCTTTTCTGCGTTGGCTAATTTAGTTTCTGCGGTGGCATCGGCCAGGGGTCTGGCTCCTAAAAAGCGGCGCAGCACTTCCACGCAGAGGCGTACCTGGCGAATTTGGGTATCGACGGCTTCGCAGGATGCAGGCAGATCGAAGGGCTGGTGGAAGATGTCAGCAAGGTTGGCAGCGGTGATCGGAACATTACTATTTTTGGCGTTGCTGATTTAAGGTATGACGGCTTGAGGAACTGGGACATCCTTGAACTT
>ENA-OFCI01000308-OFCI01000308.1-metagenomes-genome-assembly--contig:-NODE-308-length-31876-cov-3.635555_pt1 | contig 31876 bp, 27 predicted proteins | sample MGYA00153391_OFCI01 | MGnify analysis MGYA00153391
GAGCATGCCAGGTGCCTTTCAAGGGGGAGGCGAAGGACTGTTCTACAAAAAATGAAACTCACCTGTCAGCGGGAATTTTAGCGCACGCAATTCAACCTTAGGACTTCTTATTTTAATAAACACTAGCACAGGCGCGGCTTTCAAGTGTGCGCACACGACTACCCTTGTTTGGCTGCTTCAAAAGACGCAAATATTTTTTGATATGCCGTAATAATTTACATGACCTGGATTGAAAATAAGGGAAATTTGCATTACACTGTTTTATATCAATAAGCCACAAGGAAATAACCATGACCACATTGACTGTTACTGCAAGAGGGCAAGTGACGTTTAGAAAAGACGTATTGCAACACCTTGGCATCAGGCCAGGGGAAAAGATCGAGCTGGATTTACTGCCAGATGGTCGGGGCATACTCAAAGCCGCTCGGTCAACCGGAACGATTGACGGCTTCGTAGGATTGCTGGCGGGACGGACCAAGAAAGTCGCCACTATTGAAGAAATCAACCAGGCGATCGCGCAAGGTTGGGCTGGTAATGAATGACGAAGGTCACTGTTGATACTAATGTCCTTGTTCGTGCAGTCGTGCGTGACGAGGCCACGCAAGCTATCGCCGCTGTCAAAGTATTGACCGATGCTGAATTGATTGCGGTCACACTGCCATGTTTGTGTGAATTTGTATGGGTGCTGCGCAGGGTTTACAATTTCCAACCTGCCGATGTGGCTAACGCAATCCACGCACTACTTGCCGCCGCAAATGTGGAAGCGAACAGACCCGCCGTAGAGGCCGGTCTTTCGTTGCTTGAAGCGGGTGGAGATTTCGCCGATGGTGTTATTGCTTACGAGGGTAATTGGCTTGGTGCCAAAACCTTCGTTTCATTTGACAAAAAAGCGGTAGCGTTGCTCACGGCACAAGGTCAATCAGTGCGTCTTTTATAAGCACTGTCGTACGCCGGGCGCTATCAAATTAGCGATAGATAATGAGAAATGCGCCGCGATTTTTGAGATCGGGAGTAGCCCACGATCACAGCAGATACTTCCCTTTTTTTAAAGCGGGATGGAGGAAGATTGCCGGTCGTTTTATTTAGCCAGCCAGCGATAAATTTGGTCGTACACCTCGCCACTACTCAACAGATCAAAGTGATCCAGGCCGTAGCAAATGCGCTGCCGCGAAACTGGAATGGAAATCATGTGTGGCAAGGTGTTGTCTTTAAGCTGGCCCTTCCGAAATCCCAGCGCCAGTGCGCTCTTGACCGGCACTAGGCCGTCGCTGCGCAAACGGGCGCCGTCACCTCCGGCTTGTTTTTGTTTGGTGGCTGCGATCGCATAATATTTCACGCTTTTATTTACGTTCCTGTTTGGCAACATGGGTCCACGATCAGGTGTGTCCTCATGCATGATCCGGCCATAACGAAGGTCTTTAATGCCTGCGCTGCGTATTTTGCCCAGGCGCGCGAAGGGCGCTGTGTAGGGGCTGATATCGAGCAGCATATCCACCCAGTTGCCGGCCCGCTCAAGCGGTGCGCCGTGATGCGGTGTGCCGAGGAAAATGATTTTTTTTAAGCGTTGCGGCCAGCTGTGATTTGCCTGATTTGCGTGGAGGTATGCGCTGCGCGCCACCAACCCGCCCATGCTGTGGCCGATGATCACAAGCTCGCTTATGTCGGCTGGCCACACCTGCACCAGCTGCTCCAGGATAGCGGCGAATTCTGCGCCGTTGGTGGCGATATGGCGACCGCTGTTGTAGTACAAATAGATCGGCGTATAGCCTAAATCCCGCGCCAGCGATGCGCCGTGATCATGCGACGCACTGTGATCCGGCCGCTCGCGATGCCATTGCAAATCATTCATGCACAAGCCATGTACCAGCACCAGTAGTTTGTGGTTTTCGGTTGCGAAACTGGTTGCAAGCGCCGCATTATTTAACACCAAGGGCCGCTCGTGTTGACGCAACTGCATAGTGATCGCCAGCGGATTCTGGTGGGCAACAAGATAGTCACCGAACACCCCGTTGAGCGCCGCCAGCACGGCTTCACGGCGCAACGAGGAGGCTTGCTTGTTCAGTAGTGGCATCAGTTGCGCAAAGCCGACGTCGAGCCCGAATCCGACCGCGCGGGTGACACCGCGAACGCTGCGATAGACCAAACCCGTAATGCCGCGGGTGCGGCCCGGCGAAGATTTGCCCACCATCGGTGCTGCGCCCGCAATATGGCGATGCAAATCTTCCACGATGTCGGTCACACCCTCGACCGCATCAATCAATAATTGACTGGTGCCGCTTAAATAGGCGGCATCACTGGCATCAATTGCGGTGCTGTTTTTTGTTTTGAGGGGCATGCGTCATGCTATCAGGGCTGAGGGTTTAGCGAAGGACGCACAGCGAGCTGTTCCTGACGATTAAATTCCTGCTCAACCAGCGGCGCCAACACCGCCGTGAATCGCTGCGCTTCGCTGGCCGATAGATGCGACCATTCCGGCAGATCATAGCCTTGCAGTGCCGCGTAATTCTCAAAATGGATGCCGGTTGAGCCAGTGCGTTGCAGCAGCACATCCCAGGTTTGTGATCGCGGGAAAACTTTATTTTCGAACGCGTAGAAATCGCCGCTGCTGGGAAGCCGTATAAACATCAGGCGAACCCCGCGGGCACGCAGTTTTGCAATCGCCGCAACGGCCCGGCCAATTTGCGTATCAATTGATTTTTGCAGTTTCTCGGGTGTGTTTATATTGGGCGGTGGTGGGCCCGTAAAATTTTGTGCCCAGATGCTGCGGGCCAGCGTTTGATACGCCGGATCGGTTTCCACTTTTTGCCACATATACGTATTGCGGTCAGGCTCTGACACGGCCAGCTTACGCACGCTCATGCGTTGCGGCACACCGGGACGTGCGGGCCAGGGCTGGCGCTTGATCACCGTGTTCAGCGCGTAATCACCATCGAAAAACGCGAAGTAAGGCTCGACGAAATGCTGCGACAGCCAATGCCCGCTGCGCTGCGACAAACTTTGTTTGTGGTAGTACGGTATTGCATTACCGCGAAAGGCAAAGCCTGAGAAAAATATACTGGGTACCACGCCAATTAACAATCGGCCCGTAAAATGGGGATCGTCAGCAAGGTCTTCCAATATCGGCACCGGCGACGTGCCTTCCAAGGCTAACTGAATCGGGCGTTTGCCGGTCACACTTTCCCATACCGGTAGCTGTAGATCAAACAATACGCGCGAGGATCCGATCAGCACCGTGCTATTGCCTTCACCTTGATCGATGCGGCGACGCTGCGCTGCCCATGAATCATTGCTGTTGGCATAAGCGGGCACCACCCCATAATCGCGCCAGTAATATTCCCAGCCGCTGAGCAAGACGATAAACAGCACGACGGCAATCAGAAAAATGCGCCCCCAGGGTTGCACCGGCACATCGCGTACCGGTACCGGCTGCGCAACGCCGGGGCGATCCGATGCGGTGAGCCTGACGAATCCGGGCCGGTCAAAATTTTCCGTCGCTGCCATGACAATATTAGAACTGGAAATAGATGAAGGCATTACCCTCTCCTTGTGCGATCACGATTGCAAAAAGCATCAGCGCCCATATGGCTGAGAGCAGCATAGCGGGGGTGCGGCTGACCACCGATTCCAGGGTGCGATTACGCATCAGCCCATGTGCGCCAACCAGGCCCGCGACAATCAGCGTCACCATCACCAGATGCACGGTGGGCAGAATGGGCTTTACATCTCCATTGAAGCCGAACATGCCGCTTAATATTTGCCATGCCTTGCCAAAGCTGTGCGCGCGAAAAAATACCCAGGTCACATTGACCAGCGCATAGGTGAGCAAGCCCAATAGCACCAGCATCATTGGCCCCGGCCTATACGCTGCGAAGCAGGAGCGTAATAGCCGTTCCACCGATAAATATAAGCCGTGCAGACCGCCCCAGACCACGAACGTCCAGCTAGCGCCATGCCACAGCCCGCCCAGCAGCATCGTGACCATCAGTGCCAGATAGGTGCGAGCCTCACCATGACGATTGCCGCCCAGCGGAATATACAAATAGTCACGTAGCCAAGATGAAAGCGTGATGTGCCAGCGTCGCCAGAAATCAGAAAAGCCCACCGCTGCATAGGGAAAGCGAAAGTTGTCAGGCATCGCAAAGCCCAGGCACATCGCCGCCCCAATAGCCGTAGTGGAATAGCCGGCGAAGTCGCAAAAAATCTGGCCGCTGAAAGCGAGCGTGGCCACCCATGAATCCAGTGCGCCGGGAATATTTTTCCCGTCGAACACCATCTCGGCGGCCGCCGCCAGAAAGCTGTCAGCCAGCACGACCTTCTGAAACATCCCGAGCGTCATCAATGCCAAACCGAAACGCAGCATCTCTGGCGTGGCGCGTCGTGGCTCGGCAAACTGCGGCACCAGCTCGGTCGGCCGCATGATCGGCCCGGCCACCAGATGCGGGAAAAACGTGACGAACAAAGCGTAATCGAGAAAATTGCGTGCGGGTTCGGCGCGGCGCAAATAAATATCAAGCGTGTACGACATCGTGGCAAAGGTATAAAACGAGATGCCGACCGGCAACACAATATCGAATGCGGGCGGGGTGTAGGTAACGCCTAACGTGCCCATCAAGGCAACGAAATTTGCCATCAGGAAACTGCCGTATTTGAAGTAGCAGAGCATGCCCAGATTGGCCACCACCGATAACAGCATCCAAGCACGCCGCGCATTCTGCCGTTGGGCGTGCACCAGTTTCTGCGCGGCATACCAGTCGACCACAGTTGAAACCCACAGCAAAATAATGAACGGCGGATTCCATGCCGCGTAGAACAGATAGCTCGCGATCAGCAGATTGGTTTTTTTGGTTGTCCAGCTAAACGGCATCGAGTGCAATATGAGCACGAGCGCAAAGAACACGATGAACGTGAGCGAATTAAAAACCATTGATACACCTCCCCGGTGTGTTTTTATGCGTGCATGTTACTTTGAATTAGAAGTTCATTGTTTTCATGGCGACAACTATTAACAACATACACGAGAAGACCATTCAGGTCTTTGGGCGCGACCTTAATTGTTCTGAAATGCAGTCTGGTGTTGACAACGTGCCGTGCCTACAGAGTACAAAATGAATATTTCTAACTCTAGCATGGGCGCGGGTTTCGAAGCGAAAAAGGCTGTTAGGCCCCGTCATTGCTAGTGCTTACGGCTCGGCAGCTTCTAAAAACCTGTCACCCCAGTCTCCATTGACCGGAATGACGAAATTTTGAGGTGTTTAGAAGTTCCGTCTCATCGAACAGGTATTGATGCAATGGTTGCCAAGAGCGTAACTGCGGATTCCACCACTTACAACGATGCGCGAGTCCATAAGTTTGGGTGCGTACATTGCTTTCAGGATCGGGATATACAAATCTGGGAGTTGATCTCGCTAAAGCAAAACTCGCTATAGCGACATTGCAGGTCCATAAAAAAGGCGCACATCGTGCGCCCCTTTTTGCCTGCAGTTTCAGTTTATAAGCTCTGCAGCATTTATTTGCTCAAGCATTCTTTCATGAAGGCTTTACGGTCAGCGCCTGTTTTATTGCCGGTCTTAGCATCGGCATTACAGGTTTTCATTTTTTCCTGCTGGGTGGTCTTTTTGTCGGTCGTTGCGCTGGTGGCATCTGCAGCTTTGGTAGGAGCGCTGTCTTTTTTCAGACATTCCGACATGAACGCTCTGCGCTCGCTGCTGGCTTTACCGGTTGTTTTGAAGTCGGCACTGCAGGTTTTCATTTTATTGTTTTGCGCACTTTTGCCATCAGCTGCTGCATGAGCTGAAGTAAAGGCCAATGGCAAGGTGAGTAATAGTGCTGCGAATAATTTATTCATTTGTGTAGTTTTCATTGCTGCCTCCGTAGGTGATTAGGATGAATCTATCAAACTGCTATTGCACAAAACGAGTCTCGCTGATTTAGGTTGACGCGTGGGTAACTTCTACGGCGATGCCATTAAGCGCAGCATTGCCAGAAATGACATCAATATCGCCTGCGTCGCTCAGGTCGTTATAGCTTACCCCGGCGTGCTCGTGAGCGACGCCCAAACGCGTGCCCTTACGGTCATGCCCAAACCCATGCGGCAGAGAGACCACCCCTGGCATCAGACTATCAGTAGCCTGCACGGCAATATCAACCTGGCCAACCCGTGACACGACTCGTACCCGTTGGCCGTCCTTGAGCCCGCGAGAGGCGAGGTCGGCAGGGTGCATCATCAATTGATCACGCGGCTTGCCTTTAACGAGGCGGAGTGAATTATGCATCCAAGAATTATTGCTGCGCACATGACGGCGACCGATCATGATGAGCGGGTTAGGGATCGGCGCTTTTTGGTGCACATAAAGTTTGAAACGCGCAATATCGTTGATGATGATTGCAGGCGCGCAGTCTATTTTGCCTTCAGGTGTTTCAAGGCGGGAATAAAGTGAAGGCTTGAGCGGGCCCAGGTCAATGCCGTGCTCAGCCTCGACAAGTTGCGCAAACGAAATGCCATGGACCGCTTCGCCTGCTTTTAACATGCCCTCGATCAGCTTGGCTGTCGGCATGGCAGGGCGTGATTCACGCGTCAGCTTGAGTGCTAGCCGCTTGACCAGCTCACCAAAAATTTCCCAATCGTAGCGCTCATCATCAGGCTTTTGCCATATGCCCGCGTTGAAGCGGGTTACGTTGCGTACCGCGAAAGCATTAAAAATCAGATCGTAATGATCATGATTCAAGCTGGAGGCGGGCGGCAAAATTAAATCTGCATGACGTGTAGTTTCATTCAAATAAATATCAATTGAAATCATGAAATCAAGCGAGGCAAGTGCCTCGTCTAGTTTGCGGCCATTGGGTGTGGACAGCACCGGATTGCCGCAGGTGGTGATGAAGGCGCGAATTTGCCCGTCACCTGGCGTTAAAATTTCCTCTGCCAACGCAGCAACGGGCAGCTCACCGTTTGATTCCGGCAAATGGCTGACACGTGAATGCCAGCGTGCATGGCTGCCGGGCTTGGTGCCGGGCCCGGTGATCGGAATAATCGGCTGGGTGGGCATTGAACCGCCCACGCGATCCAGATTGCCGGTGACAATATTCATTAACTGCACCAGCCATTGATTCAGGGTGCCAAAAGCCTGCAGCGTCGTACCAATGCGGCCATAACAAACTGCCGAGGGTGCTGCCGCGAATTCGCGCGCGAGGCGACGAATCGTGTCAGCTGCAATGCCGGTCGCCTCCGCTGCCGCTTCGGGGGTTACATCAGCGATTGCCAACAGTGCACCATCCAGGCCATTCAATTTTTCAGGCGATGGGATGCGGAATAAATTTTCAGTTTTCATCACGTTAATCATGGCCATCAGCAACGCCGCATCAGTGCTTGGGCGAATGAAATGATGTTCACTCGCGATCTCGGCGGTCTCGGTGCGGCGCGGATCAATCACCACCACGCTGCCGCCGCGTTCACGCACCGCCGCCAGGCGCTTGGTGACGTCGGGTACAGTCATCATGCTGCCGTTTGAAGCGACCGGATTGCCGCCGAGAATCAGAAAATAATCAGTGTGATCAATATCCGGAATTGTAATCATGAACTGATGTCCGAACATCAATAGCGAGGTTAATTGCTGTGGAAGCTGATCAACCGAGGTGGCGCTGAATGCATTTTTGGTTTTGAGGATACGCACCAATGAAGGCACGCTAAACAGCGTGCCGATATTATGTACGGCAGGATTGCCTGCATAAAAACCAATCGCATTGTTGCCATGCTGTGCGTTCACTGCCGCCAGCTTTTCGGCCGCAAGATCAAAAGCTTCATCCCATGAAATCGTGATCCATTCATGGCCGACTTTTTTGAGCGGCTGACGTAAACGGTTTTTGTCTTCGTGAATATCTTTTAAAGCAATAGCCTTTGGGCAAATATGACCGCGACTGAAGGGGTCGGCATGATCGCCACGAATGCTGATGATATGGCCACCGTTGACTTTTATTTCAAGTCCGCAAATCGCCTCGCACAAATGGCAGGCTCGATAGATAGTACGCTCTGCATTTTCCAATTTTATTTCCCGACTAGTAGTGACTCGATTAATATTTTGCAGCCAATGGCAATCAATACTACGCCGCCGAATACCTCTGCATATTTTGCGGCAGACTTGCCCAATTTGCAGCCGAACCAGACCGCGGGCAGACAAAGTGCGAAGGTAATCGAGCCGATCATGATGACGGTCGCGGTGAGCCCTGTTTGCAGGAGCGAGAATGAGACGCCGACCGCAAACGCATCGAAACTGGTGGCGACGGCCAGCACCAGCAGCTTGTGTGTTCTGAACGGGGAGTGAATTCTGTCTTCGGCGGCCTGACGTGATTCATGGATCATTTTGAGGCCGAGACCGAGCAGCACCACAAATGCAATAACGCTGCCATAAACGCTAAGCCACTGCGCAATCGATAGTCCCAATAAATAGCCCAAGAGCGGCATGACCGCCTGAAATACACCGAAGAACGCGGCCATTTTGAAGGCATCGCGAACCCGTAATGTTTTGACCGATAGGCCGCTGGCAATTGATACCGCCACCGCGTCCATGGCGAGGCCGAGCGCCGTAAAAATCAGTTCAGTAATATTCATGCGGGCGATTAAGTAAAGCTAACGGAAAAACTAGACAGCAATGTTAAAAATTGAGGTTAAAAGCTAAGGCTGAACTGCGCCGCCGCAATGACCAGCTCGGCCTGCCCACCGTAGGGGATTGTCAATTTTTTGGCAACATGGCCGAACGGCAGCCCTGTCAACACCGGATAAGGTAGAAGCTCGCGGAGCGTGTCTATTACATGCGCCATGGTGTAAGCAAAGCGGCCTGAGGTCGGCTGACAATCGGTAAAATCCGCCAAAATAAGTGCTTTCTGTTTTTGTAAAATCCCCGCGTGAAACAACTGATAAAACTGCCGCTCGATCGCGTAGGGTTCTTCATCAATTTCTTCAATAAATAATATACCGCCTTCGATATTCGGCATATAAGGCGTGCCCACCATATGTGTAAGCAATGAAATATTGCTGCCCCATATTGGGCCGGAAAGGGTTTGCGGCGCGTAGGCATGCTCACAGACGAACGGCCCTGCCTGCACTGATTTTCCCTGCAGTGCGGGCCAGCAAAAGTGAGACATAAAGGCGTGGTCTTCGGCAATTTGTGGCGAGCTGACATCACGACGCCAATCAAAATCGGTTGAGGAGCCAGGACCGGCATAGGTAATCAGGTTTGCTTGGGCAAGTGCCGCCAAATTAAACACCGTGAAATCGCTGAATCCGCAAAATATTTTTCTGGATTTCGCGACCGCCTGCCAATCAATCCGGTGCAGCAATCGCGAGAAACCATAGCCGCCGCGCGACATCATCATGGCGTCAATGGCCGGGTCGCCGAGCATCGCATGGAAGCTGGCCAGTCGCTCGTCATCGGTGCCGGCAAAATACCGCCACTCATTGCAAATCTCAGGCGCGATTATCACCCGATAGCCGAGCGACTCAAGTGTAGCGACGCCAGCCTGAACCCGTTCATAGCTGAGAGCGCCGGCGGGCGAAAATAAACCAATAGTCGCACCCGGTTTGAGCGGTTTGGGCGGTAAAAATCGGGAAGGACAAGTGTTGCTTAACTTTGCACTATTCAAGATCGTTGGCGTAGTTCGTTAAATACAAGAGTGGTGCCGTCCGGGTCGCTCAACACAAAATGAAGCTCGCCGGATTCATTCAGGTTGGGGGATTTGATGATGTGCTCGCCGGACGGGATTTGGGCAAATCGTTTATGGGCGTCATGAATATCAAGATGCAGTGTTAGCCCACTGCGCCTGCTGCGCTCCGTGGATGGTGTTGCATGCGGGCCGACAGTTTTGAAGCCACGCAACAAAATACGGATCCCGCCGCCGCTGAGCATGACCTTCCGGCTGCTGTTTGCAGCCATTTCATCCGTCAGCACCTGCCAACACAGTAAATCCCGATAAAACGCGAGCGTTTTGTTGAAGTCAGCCGGCGTAATGTCCAGGTAATCGAAACGATCCATCATATGAGCAACCCTCATTGCGAAAATGCACGCTGAAAAACGTTTGTAGGGTTAGGTAGCATTTAAATGTGCGGTAACAAACATGAGGTTGCGGGTGCTGCGAGTACTGTTAACGTCTTAACGTCTTAAAGCCTGTGCATCCACGACGGCCAGTGCGGTCATATTGATAATACGCCGCACGGTGGCGGTAGGGGTAACAATATGTACTGGCATCGCCGCGCCCAGTAAAATAGGGCCGATGGTGATGCCGCCGCCGGACGCCGTTTTAAGCAGATTAAATGAAATATTGGCGGCATCCAGGGTGGGCATGATCAGCAGGTTGGCTTCGCCTTTGAGGCGTGAATCCGGCATGGCCCGACCACGCACCTCGGCTGATAACGCTGCATCGCCATGCATTTCACCTTCAACTTCGAGATCCGGCGCCTGGGCCGTAATGAGCGCCAGAGCGGTGCGCATTTTGACGGCGGAGGGCTCACACGATGTGCCAAAGCTTGAGTGCGAGAGCAAGGCGACTTTCGGCACGACCCCAAAGCGGCGCATTTCTTCAGCAGCCAGAATCGTCATCTCGGCAATTTGCTCGGGCGTGGGATCAGGGTTAACGTAAGTGTCACAAATAAATACGGTGCGAGTCGGCAGCATTAACACATTCATGGCGTACAGATGTTTCACGCCGGCACGGCGACCAATCACCTGCTCGACATAATGTAAATGCAGCGAGTGCGTACCGAAGGTGCCGCAGATCATGCCGTCAGCATGACCTTTGTGTATCATCATCGCGCCGATCAAAGTGAGGCGTCGACGCATCTCAATTTTTGCATATTGCTCGGATACGCCGCGTCTGGCGGTGAGCTTGAAATACGCTTGCCAGTAATCGCGATAGCGCTCATCCCATTCCGGGTTGATAATTTCAAAATCAATGCCTGCTTTCATGCGCAGACCGAATTTTTCAATCCGCTTTTCGATGACTGCCGGACGCCCGATCAGAATCGGGTGCGCGAGTTTTTCATCCAGCACGACTTGCACAGCGCGCATGACGCGTTCATCCTCACCTTCGGCATAAACAATCCGTTTGGGCGCCTGCTTGGCTTTGGAGAAAACCGGTTTCATGATGAGGCCGGATTGATAAACAAATTGATCCAGGCGTTGCAGATAGGCAGGCCAATCGGTAATCGGGCTGGTGGCAACGCCGCTGTCCATGGCCGCCTTAGCTACAGCGGGTGCGACCTTGGCAATCAATCGCGGATCAAAAGGTTTCGGGATTAAATAATCTTTGCCAAAGCCCGATGCGTTTTCACCATAGGCCATTGCGACCACATCGGATTGCTCCGCTTGAGCCAGCTCTGCAATGGCGAGCACGGCGGCGAGTTTCATGGCTTCATTGATGGTCGTCGCACCCACATCGAGCGCGCCGCGAAAGATAAATGGAAAGCACAACACATTATTAACCTGATTCGGGTAATCCGAACGACCGGTAGCGATCACCGCATCAGACCGGACTTCACGTACGGCCTCGGGCGTAATTTCCGGTGTGGGGTTTGCCAGCGCCAGAATCAACGGATTGGCAGCCATTTGTTTAACCATCTCCTGCTTGAGCACGCCGCCTGCGGACAGGCCCAGAAATATATCAGCATCTGCAATGACTTCGCCAAGCTTGCGCGCAGTAGTTGGCTGCGCATAACGCGCTTTGTTCGGATCCATCTCCTCAACACGGCCTGCATGAACCACGCCGGCAATATCGGTTACCCAGATATTCGACATTTTCATACCCAGCGCGACCAGCATATCCAGGCACGCAAGCGCCGCCGCGCCCGCACCGGACACCACCAATTTAACCTCGCCAATATTTTTGCCTACAACTTTTAAACCATTGACGATAGCCGCCCCCACAATAATCGCCGTGCCATGCTGGTCGTCATGAAACACCGGAATTTTCATGCGTTCACGAAGCTTGCGTTCCACATAAAAACACTCGGGCGCTTTTATATCTTCGAGGTTAATGCCGCCGAAAGTAGGTTCGAGTGAAGCAATGATATCGACCAACTTGTCTGGATCAAGCTCATTAATTTCAATATCAAAAACATCAATGCCGGCAAACTTTTTGAACAAAACAGCTTTGCCTTCCATCACGGGTTTGGCCGCTAGCGGGCCGATATTGCCCAAGCCCAATACCGCAGTGCCGTTGGTAATGACGGCGACCAGATTGCCGCGTGCGGTCAGGTTACGAACTTCTGCTGGATTCTCAACAATCGCCTCGCAGACGGCGGCAACGCCGGGTGTGTAGGCCAGCGCCAAATCTCGCTGCGTTGCCAATGGCTTGGTGGCTGAGACCTCAAGCTTGCCCGGTGTGGGCCAGCGATGATATTCGAGGGCATTTTTTTTAAGATCATCAAGCATTAAAACTCCAGGTGCGACGCATTGATTGGCATCGAAAAATTGAAGCGCAGTAAAAAAATATAAAGGACCGATTGATATTTAAAGTGAGTCTAACATGCAGCATCATCGGGCCAGACACCGGTGCAAGTCGCGAAACAAGCCGCCAAGTCGTGGAAAAAAACGGGCATAAATGGCTTACGCGGCTTGACATACGAAACAATATAACTAATTATATCGACATGAATAAAGATTACAAAAAAACCATTCCTGCCGCTTGGCGCGATTTCGCCAAGGTATTTGTTGCGTTAGGCGACGAGCATCGCCAGCGCATCATGCTGACATTTGAGCCAGGCGAGCATTTGAATGTGGGCCAGATTGTTGAGGTATCCACCCTGTCCAGATCGGCGGTGTCACACCATCTAAAAATCCTGCGCGAAGCGGGCGTATTGGAGAGCGAAAAAATCGGCAAGGAAATCTATTTCTGGCTAAACAAAAAACCGTTAAAGCAATCACTGCAAGCGGTGCTGGATTACATAAAAACGCAGTAAAAATCCACCGATACAAAAACGTAGGTACCGAACTTTGCAACAAAGCGTGCTTGGCACATTGCACAAAACCTAGGAAAAACCATGAGTGTTTCGCCGATCAACGCGCCGCAAAGCCAGTTCCAATTATTGAAGCAACGTCGCTTCGCGCCTTTTTTCTGGACACAGTTTTTAGGTGCGGGCAATGACAACATTTTCAAATTTGCCTTTACTGTTTTGGCCACCTATCACGCAGCTGATTGGGGCGGACTGGATTCGAAGTTGGCAGGGCCTATTATCGGGGGTCTGTTTATTGCACCGTTTATGTTGTTCTCGGCGACTGCAGGGCAGTTGGCCGACAAATATGACAAGGCATTGCTGGCGCGCTGGGTAAAAAATCTGGAAATTATATTTATGCTGGTGATTGCCGGCGGCTTTGTCTGGCAATCAGCGCTTTTGCTCTTTGCAGGTGTGTTTTTGATGGGCTGCCACTCCACTTTGTTTGGCCCGGTAAAGTTTGCCTATCTGCCCCAGCATCTGAATGACAGTGAGCTTACAGGCGGCAATGGTATGGTGGAGATGGGTACCTTTGTTGCGATTTTGCTCGGCACCATGCTCGGAGGTGCGCTGGTCGCCATACCGGGAATGGGGCCTGCTTATGTGGGCATGACTTCGCTGGTGATTGCATTGACGGGCCGTCTGGCGGCGCAATTTATTCCTGCCTCGCCAGCGCCGGTGCCCGAGCTTAAAGTGAATTGGAATCCCGTCACCGAAACTTTTGCGAATCTAAAAATTGCCGGCCAGAACCGCACGGTTTTTTTGTCGCTCATCGGTATTTCATGGCTGTGGTTTTTTGGTTCAATTTTTTTGACCTCTTTTACCGGCTTCTCCAAGGATGTTCTAAGTGGCAATGAGCAGGTGGTGACGTTGCTGCTCGCGCTGTTCTCGATTGGTATTGGACTTGGCTGCATGCTGTGCGAAAAAATGTCGGGGAATCGGGTAGAGATTGGTCTGGTGCCGTTTGGCTCAATCGGCATGACTATTTTTGCGATTGATCTTTATTTTGCTTCACGTGGATTAAAGGTTCAAGCCCTGACTGGCGCAGTCGCATTCGTCACCGATGCGACACATTGGCATACGCATTTTAGGGTTATGGCAGATCTGTTTTTGCTCGCTATGTTTTCGGGCTTTTACAGCGTGCCGCTTTATGCGCTGATGCAGTCCCGTACTGAACCTACTTATCGCGCGCGTATTGTGGCCGCCAATAATATTTTGAACGCCATTTTTATGGTGATTGCCTCGTTGATGGCAGCAGCCATTTTGCATAATGGTTTAAGTCTGCCTGAGTTGTATCTGGTGGTGGGCATCATGAATGCAGCGGTGGCCCTGTTTATTTTCAAGATGGTGCCGGAATTCCTGATGCGTTTTTTAATCTGGATGTTAATCCATACTTTTTACCGAGTCGAAAAAAAGGGTCTGGAAAATATTCCGGTCGAAGGGCCCTGCGTGCTCGTCTGCAACCATGTGAGCTTTGTGGATGCGCTGGTGATTGGCGGTAGTATTCAGCGCCCTGTCAGATTCGTTATGGACTATCGAATTTTTAAAATTCCGGTGCTCAATTTCGTGTTCCGTACAGCGGGTACGATCCCGATTGCTTCTGTTAAAGAAGATCCGGACATGCTTGAGCGAGCCTATGAGCGTATTGATGAGTATTTACAGGCGGGCGAAGTTGTTTGTATTTTTCCGGAAGGGCGTATTACCGACAATGGTGACTTATATCCCTTCAAAAAAGGCATTATGCGAATCATTGAGCGCACGCCTGTTCCGGTGATTCCCATGGCCTTATGCGGATTATGGGGCAGTTTTTTTTCACGTTGGGGAGGCACTGCTATGCGTTATCCACGCGGGGTTTTTTCCCGCATCGCGTTGGTGATTGATCAAGCCTGGTCGCCGTCACAAGTTACGCCCGAAGCCTTGCAAAACAGGGTAGGTGAACTGCGTGGGGCAGTGAAGTAATACGACATTGATCTGCCTCTGATTGTCGCGCCTTGCGGACGGCCTCTGCGGCCTTGCGTGCTACACTTTCACTCATCAATATGGTATTGAATTTACCCTATATTTCTTTCTCCTATTTTTATTAAAAGAATTGTTCGCTATGTCCGGCAGCACACTCGGCAGGTTATTCACGGTCACCAATTTTGGCGAGTCGCACGGTCCCGCCATTGGTTGCGTTATCGATGGCTGTCCACCCGGCTTGGCGCTCACTGAAGCCGATATTCAGACTGATCTTGATCGCCGCAAACCCGGCACCTCGCGTCATGTTACGCAGCGCCGCGAAGGTGATCTTGTCGAAATCCTGTCGGGCGTGTTTGAAGGTAAAACTACGGGCACACCGATTGCGCTCATGATCCGAAATGAGGATCAGCGCAGTAAAGATTACTCAAACATCGCAGCAAGTTTTCGTCCGGGACATGCTGACTACACCTACCTGCAAAAATATGGTGTGCGCGATTACCGTGGCGGTGGGCGATCCTCTGCGCGTCTGACCGCGCCTACGGTAGCGGCGGGCGCGGTTGCCAAAAAATGGCTGCATGAGCGTCATGGCATCTTGGTGCGCGGTTATTTAGCGCAGCTGGGCTCAACGCCTGTTGCATTTAAATCTTGGGATCAGGTACACGGTAATCCCTTTTTTGTAGCTAACACAGAGGCCGTGGCCTCGCTTGAAAGCTACATGGACAAACTGCGCAAATCCGGTGAAAGCTGTGGGGCCAGAATTAATGTAGTCGCGATTGGTGTGCCGGTGGGGTGGGGTGACCCGGTCTATGATCGGCTTGACGCGATTATTGCCCATGCGATGATGGGTATCAACGCGGTGAAAGGCGTTGAAATCGGTGCGGGGTTTGCCAGCATCGAGCAGCTAGGCACCCAACATTCTGATGAAATGTCGCCTGAAGGTTTCCTCTCGAACAATGCGGGCGGTGTGCTGGGCGGTATTTCAACAGGGCAAGACCTGACCGTTTCGATTGCGATCAAGCCGACCTCATCGGTTCGTCTTGACCGCCATACCATTGACAGTCGTGGCAATGCGGTGGTGATCAATACACATGGACGTCACGATCCGTGCGTGGGCATTCGCGCTACACCGATTGCTGAAGCATTGCTGGCGCTGGTGTTGATGGATCGTGCCTTGATTCATCGTGGACAAAATGCGGATGTGGTGACGACTACACCGCGAGTGGCGGCACAGGCACCGGCCAGCTTCTTGCGCAGTGTGGTTTCAAACCACAGCGAAAACCCCGATCCGCATGAAGCCTGAGCGGTCAGTAGGGTCTGAGCGGTCGCCAGAGTCTGAGTGCTCGATGAAGCCGCAGGCCAAGCTGCAAGCCATTCGTGGCGCGGCATTAACATTTCGCGGTGACCCGTTCCTGATCGGTGCAGCGGCGGCCATGCATTACGAACCCGATGCGCTGATCGTAATGGAAGCAGGTTTGATTAAAGCTTTTGGCGCGTATGCAGATTTGCGAAACCAGCTCAATCCGCAGACGCCAATTACAATCTATGCCGACGCATTGATCATGCCTGGATTTATTGATTTGCATGTTCACTATCCGCAAACTCAAATTATCGGCGCCTACGGCAAGCAGCTCATCGACTGGCTGAACCGTTATACCTTTGTGGCTGAACAGCAGTTTGCCGATATTGATCATGCGCGGATGGTTTCGCAGTTTTTTCTGGACGAATGCTTGCGGGTTGGCACCACCACGGCGATGGTCTATGGCACGGTCCACGCGCATTCAGTTGAGGTGTTTTTTGAAGCTGCTGCTGAGCGTAATCTGCGCATGATTGCAGGCAAGGTAATGATGGACCGCAATGCCCCCGATGCACTTTGCGATACCGCTCAAAGCGGCTACGATGATTCACGTGCGCTGATCGAAAAATGGCATGGGCATGAGCGTTTGGGCTATGCCATTACCCCGCGCTTCGCACCCACTTCCAGTCCCGCACAACTTGAGGCGGCGGGCGCATTGTGGCGTGATTTTCCGGATGTTCATATGCAAACCCATATTTCAGAAAACACCGATGAAGTCGCTTGGGTAAAGCAGTTGTTCCCGGGGCATCATGGCTATCTTGATGTGTACGATCATTACGGGTTGGTGAATAAACGAGCGGTGTTTGGTCACGGTATTCATTTGACAGATTCTGAATGGCAGCGCTTGCACGATGCTGAAGCCGCGGTAGCGCATTGCCCAACCTCGAATGAGTTTTTGGGCAGCGGTTTGTTTCGTTTTGATAACGCCAAGCATAAAGGTCGGCCGGTGCGAGTGGGTCTGGGTACGGATATTGGTGCAGGTACTTGTCTATCGCCGTTACGGACGATGGGCGAAGCGTACAAAATTGGTGAGCTTTGCGGTCATTCGCTTTGCGCCGCTGAGGCTTATTTTTTATCAACACGCGGAGCGGCAGAGGCGTTGCATCTGGACGATAAAATTGGCTCGATTGCCGCGGGCATGGAAGCTGATTTGGTGGTGCTGGATTTGAAATCGACCCCGCTGGTAGAGTTCCGCATGAAGTTCTGTAACAGCATTGAGGAAGTACTTGCTGTGCAAATGACGATGGCTGATGATCGGGCGACGCGCGCAGTTTATGTGGCGGGTGCGCTGGCGTATGAACGTGTCGTATGAGCGTTAACAGAACGCAAACACGACGGTATAATCCGGGATACTTTCAATTGGTAAAAGCATAATTCATGGCTCAATCGCTGTATGACAAACTTTGGGACGCGCATCGTGTTCACGACGAGGCCGATGGTACGGCGTTGATTTATATTGATCGCCATTTGGTGCATGAGGTGACCAGCCCGCAGGCTTTTGAGGGCCTGGAAATCAATGGCCGCAAGCTCTGGCGCATCAATTCCATTGTCGCCACTGCTGACCACAATGTGCCGACCACCTCACGCAAAGAAGGCATTGCTGATCCTATTTCACGCTTGCAGGTGGAGACCCTAGACGCGAATATCGAAAAATTTGGTGTGCCGGTTTATTTCGGCATGAATGATGCGCGGCAAGGCATTGTTCATGTCATCGGCCCCGAGCAGGGTGCAACCTTGCCCGGCATGACTGTTGTCTGTGGCGACTCGCACACCTCGACTCACGGTGCTTTTGCGGCGCTTGCTTTTGGTATTGGCACCAGCGAAGTTGAGCATGTGATGGCAACACAGTGCCTGGTTGCCAAAAAATCAAAATCGCTGCTGATCCGGGTTGAAGGCCAGGTCGGACGCGGTGTAACGGCTAAGGATATAGTGCTGGCGATCATCGGCAAGATAGGCACGGCTGGCGGTACCGGTTACGCGATTGAATTTGCAGGCTCAGCGATTCGCGCGCTATCAATGGAAGGCCGCATGACGGTTTGCAATATGGCCATCGAAGCAGGCGCTCGCGCCGGGATGGTGGCAGCTGATGAAAAAACTATTGCTTATTTGCGTGGTCGTCCACACGCCCCGCAGGGCACTATGTTTGAGCAGGCTGCGCACTATTGGCGCACCTTGAAAAGTGATGATGGCGCGATATTTGATCGTGTGGTTGAGCTGGATGCCCGCACCATCGAACCGCAGGTGACATGGGGTACCTCGCCCGAAATGGTGGTGAGTATTGACGGCAATGTGCCGGAGCCTAACAAAGAATCTGATCCCGTAAAACGCGAAGCGATGGAACGTGCGCTGCAATACATGGGCTTGAATCCCGGTACACCAATGGCGCAAATCAAGATCGATAAAGTGTTTATCGGCAGCTGCACCAATTCACGGATTGAAGATTTGCGTGCGGCGGCGGGGGTGGTGAAGGGTCGTCATATTGCCGCCAACGTGAAGCTGGCGATGGTTGTTCCGGGTTCGGGTTTGGTAAAGCGTCAGGCTGAATCAGAAGGGTTGGATAAAATATTTTTAGCCGCAGGCTTTGAATGGCGCGAGCCTGGTTGTTCGATGTGTCTGGGCATGAATGATGATCGGCTGTCACCGGGCGAGCGTTGCGCATCAACCTCAAACCGTAATTTTGAGGGCCGGCAGGGAGCGGGTGGACGTACCCATTTGCTCAGCCCGGAAATGGCGGCAGCCGCGGCGATTGCGGGACGTTTTGCTGATGTAAGGCAAATCTTGTAGTTTTTTATCTTTTCAGGAGCTGAGCATGCGTAAATTTTTTTCGATATTGGCCGGTGTGTTTTTCATGATTGCGTTCGGTGCCTGCAATACCGTTGAAGGTGTAGGCAAGGACATCAAAAAGGGCGGCGAAGTGATCGAAAAAACCGCCGAGAAAGCTAAAAACTCATGAAGGCATTTCGCAGCCACACCGGGCTGGTTGCGCCAATGGATCGAGCGAATGTTGATACCGATGCCATCATTCCTAAACAGTTTTTAAAATCCATCAAGCGTTCAGGCTTTGGACAAAATCTGTTTGATGAGTGGCGCTATATGGATCATGGTGAGCCTGGCGTTGATAACACCCGACGGCCGCTCAATCCGAATTTCGTGCTGAATCAGGCGCGCTATCTCGGTGCAACGGTGTTGCTGGCGCGCAAAAATTTTGGCTGCGGATCATCACGTGAACATGCGCCGTGGGCGTTGCAGCAGTTCGGTTTTAAAGTGATTGTGGCCCCCTCGTTCGCCGATATTTTTTTCAACAACTGTTTCAAAAATGGTCTTTTGCCGATCGTGCTGGCTGAGCCTGAAGTTAATCAATTATTTGATACGCTCTTTGCCACTCCGGGGCTGAAGCTGCATATTGATCTGGCTCGTCAGGTGGTAGAAGTGCCGGGTGCAGAATCGTATCGCTTTGAGGTCGAAGAACATCGCAAACAAAGCTTGTTGAATGGCTGGGATGAAATTGGTTTATCGCTATTGCAGGCAGATAAAATTCGCGCTTATGAAGTGGCGCGCCAAATCAAAGAGCCGTGGATTTTTTCGTAGCGTTATTTTTTGAACAGAAAACAGCAAAAATGAAAATTGCGGTTATGGCAGGTGATGGCATCGGTCCCGAAATCATGGCGGAAGCCCTGAAGGTGCTTGAGGTATTGCGCCTCGATGGATTAAAAATCGAAACGGAGCCCGCTCTGGTTGGCGGCGCGGCTTTTGATGCGCATGGTCATCCCTTGCCGGCAGCAACACTCGCGCTGGCACAGTCAGCCGATGCGGTTTTATTTGGTGCTGTTGGCGGGCCGAAATACGATACATTGCCGCGAGAACATCGCCCCGAAAAAGCGATTTTGGGTTTGCGCAAAGAATGCGATTTTTTTGCGAATCTGCGTCCGGCGAATGTGTTTCCGGAGCTGGCGGATGCGTCTACGTTAAAGCCCGAAGTCGTAGCCGGGCTCGACATCATGATTATTCGCGAACTCACGGGCGATATTTATTTTGGTGAGCCGCGCAGTATTTCAGGTGCAAAAGGCGATCGCGTCGGTATTAACACCATGCACTATACCGAGGCGCAAATTCGGCGGATTTTGCATGTTGGTTTTCGCACCGCGCGGCAGCGCAGTAAAAAATTATGCTCCATCGATAAAATGAATGTACTGGAAGCCATGCAGCTGTGGCGGGATATTGCAATTGAGATAGCGCCTGAATATCCCGATGTTGCGTTGACACATATGTTGGTTGATAACGCGGCCATGCAATTGATCCGCAACCCCAAGCAGTTTGATGTGATGGTGGCGGGCAATATGTTCGGCGATATTTTGTCAGATGAAGCCTCCATGCTGACCGGTTCCATCGGCATGCTACCCTCGGCTTCGCTGGATGCCAGTGGCAAGGGATTGTATGAGCCGATTCATGGCTCGGCGCCTGATATTGCCGGTAAAGGCATCGCCAATCCGCTGGCGCAGATTTTGTCCGCGGCGATGATGCTGCGCTATACCTTCAATCTTGCTGATCCCGCGTCCCGGATTGAAGATGCCGTTCGAAAAACCCTGGCCCAAGGCCTGCGCACGGGCGATATTGCCCAGCCAAAAGAGCCAAAAGTCAGTACCGCACAGATGGGCGATGCCGTTGTATCCAATATGTAAACACTAGCATTGGCGGGTGTCTTGAGGTGTTTTTGCTTCAAGCGATGCGCCAGGTATAGAGTTTTATAATTTATGCTCTTGTAGAATTAAGTTGGAGTATCTGTAATGTTGAAAGTGGGCCTGGTCGGTTGGCGCGGTATGGTGGGCTCGGTGCTCATGGATCGGATGCGCGCCGAAAATGATTTCGCGCTAATCGAACCCGTGTTTTTTACGACATCCAATATAGGGGGTGCCGCGCCGAAAGAGGCTGAGGGTCAGCCATTAAAAAGCGCCAAAGATATCGCCGCGCTAAAGCTCATGGACGTTGTGATTACGTGCCAAGGCGGAGACTACACGGCTGAAATTTATCCGCTGTTACGCGACACTGGCTGGCATGGTTACTGGATTGACGCCGCTAAAACCTTGCGTATGCAAGATGATGCGGTGATCGTTCTTGACCCCGTCAATATGCCCGTCATCCAGACCGCATTAGCGGCAGGTATCAAAAATTATATTGGCGGCAACTGCACGGTGAGCTGCATGTTGATTGGCCTGGGCGGTTTATTTAAAGCGGATTTGATTGAATGGATGACGTGCATGACTTATCAGGCCGCGTCGGGAGGCGGAGCGCAACATATGCGTGAGTTGCTTACGCAGTTTGGTACATTGAATGCAGAAGTGAAGTCGTTACTGGATGATCCTGCTTCGGCTATTTTGGAAATAGATCGCAAAATTTTAGCTAGGCAGCAAGCGCTAACGGCAGATGAAACCCAAAATTTTGGCGTGCCATTAGCGGGCAATCTAATCCCCTGGATTGATAAAGATATGGGGACCGGTGTATCGCTTGAGGAATGGAAAGGCATGGCCGAGGCCAATAAAATTTTAGGGCGTGGCCCCCAATTTGGAATCGCGGCCACGCCGATTGATAGTCTGTGTGTTCGTGTCGGTGCGATGCGTTGCCATAGTCAGGCACTGACTATTAAGCTCAAAAAAGACGTGCCACTTGCCGACATTGAAGCCATTTTGGGCAACGATAATGCCTGGGCTCGCGTGATTCCCAATGATCGCGAACATTCCATTCGTGAACTCACGCCTGCTGCTGTCACGGGCAATATGCATATTCCGGTGGGACGTTTACGCAAATTGGCGATGGGGCCAGAATATTTAAGCGCGTTTACGGTAGGGGATCAGCTACTCTGGGGGGCGGCCGAGCCACTGCGCCGTATGTTGCGGATTTTATTGGAAAAATAACTTAAAACTGCTTTTGAGAGGCGCTTAAAATGGTGCTTAAACCAGTACAATTGTTTTAGCTCGCGGTTGTTTTTGTAACATTTTTCACATAATCACGCAGATGCGGGTTGAAAAATGTTCAACTTTCGCTTCTAATGCTAGAAAGCAAATAAAGTTGAAACAATAACCCATTGATGTTATTTTAAATTGTCCTAAAAATGAAGGGTTGGGGTTTACGCATGAACCGTCCGCCGAAAACAAAATTATCGATGGCGTTGGGGGGAGTTTTACTGGCTGCATCTGCGTCCGCGTTGGTATTGATGTCACAAACATCGCACGCAGCAGGTCTGGGTAAACTTTCCGTCAACTCCGCTCTGGGCCAGCCACTTTCGGCTGAAATTGAATTGGTTTCGCTGCAGCCGGGCGAATTCGAAGCCTTGGTTGCACGGGTCGCAAGCCCTGAATCGTATACCGACGCTAGAGTTGAGTACTCGCCATTGCTGCGCTTGCTAAAGTTTTCAGCCGAGCGGCGCGCTGATGGCAAGTCTATTCTGAAAATCACCAGCAACGCACCCATCAACGAGCCGTTTCTTGATGTGCTCGTTGAGATGAATTGGCCCGCCGGTCGTCTGCTGCGTGAATATCCTATTTTGCTGGATCCTCCCGGTTTTAATGAGGCGCGCGTTTCTGCTCCGGTTGCAATCGTGACGGCAACACCCACAGCGCGTCCCGTGATGCCTGCTAAAGGTGCGGCGTCGGCTAATGTTGGTGGCGTACCTTCGGCAAAAGCAGAATCTGCTGCAGATACCTATGGTCCGGTCAAGCGTGGGGACACCTTAAATAAAATTGCGTCTGGGTTAAAGTCGGACGGTATTTCACTGGAACAAATGCTGGTCGCGCTTTATCGCGAAAATAAAGCCGCGTTTATTAACAACAACATGAACCAGCTGAAAACGGGGCAGATTTTGCGCGTACCTTCTGCTGCGGATGCAGGCAAAATTTCCAAAGGCGAAGCGCAAAAAGAAATTCAGGTACAAGTTGCCGACTGGAAAGGCTACCGCGAGCAAGTTGCCGGTGCCGTAGCAGCCAGCGCAGGCAAGGCTGCTAGTAATGAAGCCAGCGGCAAAATTGCCGTTGCCAAGCCTGCACTGCCAATCCCGGCCGCCTCAAGCACAGATCAGCTGAAAATAGCCAAGACTGAAGTAGTTGGCGGCAAAGCCGGTAGCGCCAATGCCGGTGCAGCAGCAGGAGGCAAAAATTCCACGCAAGATCAGTTGAACGCGATGAAAGAAGATGCCATCGCCAAAGACAACAAAATTAAAGAGGCTAATTCTCGCGTTGTCGATCTCGAAAAGCAGATTGCGGATATGCGCAAGCTGATTGAGCTAAAAGGCATGGCGGTACCGCCGAAGCCGGAGGTTGCAAAAGTAGCGCCACCTGATACTAAAGCGGCACAAGTTACTCCAGCCGCTGCTACGCCAGCAGTTGTGGCCACTGCGACGGTTACGCCAGTAGTTATCCCAACCCTCAAGCCTGGCGATGCGCCTAAAGTTAATCTGGCGGACGCCGCCAAACCGGCTGACGCATCTAAAGGTCTTGAAGCGCCTAAAGTCACAACACCAGCCGCAACACCGGTCGTGCCACCGGTAGTTACCCCCGCCGTGGCACCTGCCGCTGCAGCCAAAGCGCCAGTAAAAACCACGCCGCCGCCCGCACCTGAACCCAGTTTCATTGAGGAAAACGCGGTTGCTATCGGTGCAGGTATTTTCGCTCTGCTGGGCGCAGGTGCACTTCTTGCGTTCATGTCCCGTCGGCGTAAAAAGAGCGGTGGTGGCAATACCAGCCAGCTAGCCAATACCTCTTCAATCATGCCGAGTGATTTGAAACCTAACTCAAGCCTTGGTAATCGAGGCGGCGGTTTGGTTGATACAGGTAATAGCTCGTTCCTGACTGACTTTGATAAAACCGGCCCAGGCAGCATGGACACCGATGAAGTAGATCCGGTGGCCGAGGCTGAGGTTTATATTGCTTACGGTCGCGATGCGCAGGCCGAGGAAATTCTCAAAGAGGCCATGACGCGTGATAAAAACCGTCATGAAATCGCCTTCAAGTTGCTGGAAATTTATCACACACGCAAAAGTGTGCAAGCGTTCGAGACAGTTGCACGTGAATTGAAAGATACCGCTGGTGTCGATCACCCTTTATGGGCAAAAGCAGCGGCCATGGGTGCTTCTATTGATCCCGGTAACAGTCTGTATGGCGGTACGGGGCAGGCTTATGCAGCTACCGGCGCGTTTGTAGCGGGCGGAGCAGCTATGGTTGCCGGTGCTGAAATGGCGGGTACCGATCACAATGATAAATCTGCAACGCCCCCTGATCTCGATTTCGATTTAGGCTTTTCTGATCAGGCTGGAACAGATCTACCGTTGGATGTTGCCGCCGTGAGGACTGGAGAACAACCTGCTAGCGCAATGGATTTTGATCTTGACCTGAATGCGCCTGGCAGCCTGGAGCATGCTGCCCAGAAACCGGCAGCGTTGGATTTTGATCTGGAATTTGATGCCGCGCCGGTATCCGGATCAGGTGCGGCCACAAATGTCGTGTCTACTACATCCGAACCTGCAGTTTTTGATTTTGACTTATCAGCATTGTCGCTGGATGAGCCTGTACATGCGGTTGTAGCGCAGGAGCAATTCAGCAGTACGGTTGCGATTAAGACAATGACGACAACGACGACAACGACTACGGCTAGCAGCGCGGTACAAAGTGGTGGTTTAAGTTTCAGTGATTTAAGTCTTGATTTAGAGGGTCCTGACGATTCATCCACTTCAATGAGCAGCAGTTCAGGCGGTGCAAATGCAGTGGCCACCAAGCTGGAATTAGCTAAAGCGTATATCGAAATTGGCGACAGCGAAGGCGCAAAAGATATTCTTGCGGAGGTTGCCCGCGAAGGTAATGCGGCACAGCAGGAAGAAGTAAAGAAAATTTTAGCAGGGCTTTAAAAAAAGTTCGTCAAATACTTCGATGGTCATCATTTAGGGCGCGCTAATTCCGCGCCCTTTTCTTTTAGATTAATTTTTAGGCTCAGCTTTAGGTTCCGCTTCAGAATCAGGTTTCAACCTGGCTTTAAGCGGGCTTTCCGGCCACCTTTTTTCCGCACTCAAGCCCAATATGTCCACGACCCGCATCGCGCTTGGAATCGAATACCACGGGGGCCCTTATTGCGGTTGGCAATCCCAGCCGTCAGGCTGTGCCGTTCAGGACCACCTTGAGCGGGCTATCAGGCTCTTCCTGGGCGTAGTTGTGTCCGTAGTGTGTGCGGGGCGCACCGATACCGGCGTGCATGGGCTCGCGCAGGTTGTTCATCTTGATACCAGCATTGAGCGCGATGTAAATGCCTGGGTGCGCGGCATCAATGCGCATCTGCCGCCGACTATTCGTGTGCTATGGGCTAAAAAAGTTGCCGATGATTTTCATGCCCGTTTTTCGGCGCGGTCGCGCACCTATCATTATTTACTATTGAATGATCCGACGGCCAGTGCGGTGATAGGCGGCCTCGCGGGCTGGTTTCATGCGCCGTTGTCGCTCGAGCTCATGCAACAAGCAGCGTTGTCACTGGTGGGCGAGCATGATTTTTCGGCGTTTCGTGCTTCAGGCTGCCAGGCAAAATCGCCGGTCAAGACGCTGTATGAGGTTAGCGTATTATCAACACCATTATCGACATCACCGCAGATGAAAAATGCATCATCATTCATCAAATTCAGTTTTAGGGGCAACGCATTTTTGCACCATATGGTGCGTAATATTGTCGGCAGTCTCATCTATGTAGGTGCTGCGCGACAATCGATAGAAGAATTTCAAACCGTATTTGCAAGCCGTGATCGTACCCGCGCTGCGCCGACGTTTGCACCTGATGGTTTATATCTGGCGGCTATCGAGTACGATGCTTTATTTGCGCTTCCAGCAGCGTCAGGACGCGTGCCTTTTTTTACTTGATTGCCGGATTCGCCATGCCTAGAACACGTATAAAAATTTGCGGCATACGCCGGATTGAAGACGCCTTAGCCGCCGCTAACAGTGGCGCTGATGCCATTGGTTTGATTTTTTATCCAGCCTCTTCGCGAGCGGTTGTGTTGACGGAGGCGGTGGCGATTAAGGCCGCCCTGCCACCTTTTGTGGCAAGTGTGGCGTTGTTCGTGAATCCTGATCGCGCGTTGGTGGATGCGGTAGTAAATGAGCTACGACCGAACGTACTACAGTTTCACGGCGATGAAGATGCCGATTTTTGCATTTCATTCAACATGCCTTATCTAAAAGCTATTCGTATCGGCGGCGCGGTGACACAGGGTGATTTGCTACAATACAAGGCTGAATTTGCGAGTGCGCAAGCGTTATTGCTGGATAAATTGGACCCTTTCCAATACGGTGGCAGCGGCGAGTCATTTGATTGGCAAATAATTCCGCATGAAATGCGGAATCATATTGTGCTGGCAGGCGGTCTTAATTTTGATAACGTTGCGCGCGCGGTAGACATGGTTCGCCCATGGGCAGTTGATGTCTCCAGCGGGGTTGAAAGCAACACAGTAGTCGATATGAAAACCAAAGATCACGCGAAAATCGCGGCGTTTATTCAACAAGTTAGACAGGCAGACCAAGATGCAAATGTATGACCTTCCGTACAACCTTCCCGATGCAAGCGGACACTTTGGTCCTTATGGTGGCGTGTTTGTGGCAGAGACTCTGCAAGCCGCGCTGCAAGAGCTCAATCTCGAATACGAGCGTGCCAAGGCTGATCCTGAATTCGTCGCTGAATTTCAACGCGAGCTCAAACATTACGTGGGTCGCCCCAGCCCGATTTACCACGCCAAACGTTTGTCCGATGAGCTTGGCGGCGCACAAATTTATTTGAAGCGTGAAGATTTAAATCACACCGGCGCGCACAAAATCAACAACACCATCGGTCAGGCTTTGCTGGCTCGCCGCATGGGTAAGCCGCGCATCATTGCAGAAACCGGCGCGGGTCAGCATGGTGTTGCTTCGGCCACTGTGGCGGCCCGCTATGGCCTGGAATGCGTGGTCTACATGGGCTCCGAGGATATCAAGCGTCAGGCGCAAAATGTGTATCGGATGAAGCTGCTCGGTGCCACTGTGGTGCCCGTCGATAGCGGTTCAAAAACGCTCAAAGATGCGCTCAACGAAGCGATGCGCGACTGGGTAACCCATGTTGAAAACACGTTTTATATTATTGGCACGGTCGCAGGTCCGCATCCGTACCCGATGATGGTGCGCGATTTTAATTCAGTGGTGGGCAAAGAGTGCCTTTGGCAAATGCCCGAAATGATTGGTCAGCAGCCTGATGCGGTGCTGGCGTGTGTGGGTGGCGGCTCGAACGCGATGGGTATTTTCTTCGATTATATTCCACACCAAAAAGTCCGCTTGATCGGTTGCGAAGCCGGCGGTGAAGGCATCGAGACCGGCAAACATGCCGCTTCGCTGTCCGCCGGCACGCCCGGCATTTTGCACGGCAATCGTACCTACCTGATTCAGAACGCCGACGGACAGATTATTGATACGCACTCGGTATCAGCAGGCCTTGATTATCCCGGCGTAGGCCCCGAACATGCTTGGCTGAAGGACGCCGGCCGCGCAGAATATGTGGCGGTCAATGATGATGAGGCGCTAGCTGCGTTTCATCGGCTGTGCCGCACTGAAGGTATTATTCCGGCGCTGGAATCAAGCCATGCTGTGGCCCATGCCATGAAGATGGCGCCAACGATGGCGAAAGACAAAGTGCTGCTGGTGAATCTTTCCGGCCGCGGTGATAAGGATATGGCTACTGTCGCAGAACGCTCAGGATTGCAATTTTACTGTCGCCCTAGCTGCCAGGCCAATCAGAATTTGTAATGGATGCCATCAAACATGGCCCTGACTCAACCACAAAAAGGCCAGTATTTTGAGTAGAATTAAAGCAACATTTGCGGCACTCGCCGCACAAAAAAAGACTGCACTCATCCCGTTTGTAACGGCGGGCGATCCGACTGCAGCCATTACCGTGTCGCTAATGCATACGCTTGTCAAAGCAGGTGCTGATGTGATCGAGTTGGGTGTGCCGTTTTCAGACCCGATGGCCGATGGCCCAGTGATTCAGCGGGCGTCTGAACGGGCACTGAAAAACGGCGTCGGCTTGATAAATGTGCTGGCTTACGTTAGTCAATTCCGCGAAACCAACACCATTACGCCGGTGGTACTGATGGGCTATGCCAATCCGATCGAGCGCATGGGGCTGGCAATATTTGCAGCGCGCGCCAAAGCGGCGGGTGTGGACGGCGTATTGGTTGTGGATTATCCGCCGGAAGAAAGTGTTGAAGTCCTGAAGGCGCTCGATGCAGTCGGTATCGATTCGATTTATTTGCTATCGCCCACTTCCACGACGCAGCGCATCAAGCTGGTTGCGCAATGTGCGCGCGGCTATATTTATTATGTATCGCTCAAGGGTGTAACCGGTGCGGCCAACATTGATACAGAAGCAGTCAGCGCGATGATCAAGCAGATTAAAGCTGAAACCTCATTACCGGTGGGAGTCGGTTTCGGTATTCGCGATGGCGCAACTGCCAAGCTGGTGGCGGCGTTTGCCGATGCAGTGGTGATTGGCTCACGCATTATTCAGGAACTGGAAGCATCACCACCCGAATCTGCACTCGTCAATGTTGAAAAGTTGGTGAGCGATATCCGTCACGCCATGGATGCTTGAATAAATTAAATAATGATGGGAGCCTGCTATGTCGTGGTTTAGAAAACTCCTTCCGCCGAAGATCAAAGCGGGCGGCACCGCGCCGAAAAAGGCGGTGCCTGAGGGTCTGTGGAGCAAATGTCCGAGCTGCCAATCCACGCTTTATTTTACCGATCTTGAAAACAATCAGCACGTCTGCCCCAAATGTAATTATCACAATCGCATTTCGGCGCGTCAGCGACTGGATATGTTTTTCGATCCGGATGGTCGCGCAGAAATTGGCTCCGAGGTACTACCGATCGACAGTTTGAAGTTCAAAGACAGCAAAAAATATATCGACCGCCTTGAGTCTGCCGAAAAAGCCACGGGCGAAACCGATGCATTGGTGGTGTTTCAGGGTTCCGTCAATGGCGTGCCGTTGATTGCAGCTGCATTTGAATTCGGTTTCCTCGGTGGCTCCATGGGTTCGGTAGTGGGCGAGCGATTTGCGCGCGCGGTGGAAGCGTGTGCAGATGAAAAATTACCCTTTGTGTCATTCACCGCAACGGGTGGCGCGCGTATGCAGGAAGGCCTGCTGTCGCTCATGCAGATGGCGAAAACCACATCGGCGTTGCATCAGCTATCCAGAGCGCGTTTACCGTTTATTTCGGTGCTGACGGACCCCACCATGGGCGGTGTATCGGCCAGCTTTGCGATGCTGGGCGATGTGGTGATCGCAGAGCCAGGCGCTTTGATTGGCTTTGCCGGCCCGCGCGTGATTGAGCAAACGGTACGCGAAACATTGCCGGAAGGTTTTCAGCGTGCCGAGTTTTTGCTTGAGAAGGGCGCGATCGACATGATTGTTGATCGCCGCAACATGCGCCATAAAGTCGCCTCTCTGGTGACGTTATTGCAACGGGAGCCTGCACCAGTCCTGGCTGTTGCTTGACGGTGGTGAAGTCGGTGCTGCACCCGCACACACTGGACGAGTGGCTCGACTATATTGGGCATCAGCATACCGCTGAAATTGTGATGGGCCTTGATCGCGTGCGGCTGGTCTGGCTGCGTATGGTGTCCGTAATCAACGCAAGCGGCAATACACCAGCGCCAATCAATATCATCGTCGGCGGCACGAATGGCAAAGGCTCGACGGGCGCAATGCTTGAGGCGATTCTGGATATTGCAGGATTCAAAACAGGCTTCTTGAGCTCGCCGCATTTGTTGCGCTACAACGAACGCGTGAGGCTTTGCCGACAGGATGCGAGCGATGAATTGCTCATCGCCTCATTCGTCGCGGTAGAGGCTGCACGGGTAACGCCTGAACTGATTCCACTCACCTATTTTGAATACAGCACGCTTTCCGCGCTGTGGATTTTTGCGCAGCAAAATGTTGATGTGGCGATTTTAGAAGTCGGGCTAGGCGGGCGTCTCGATGCGGTCAATATAATTGATGCCGATGTCAGCATCGTGGTGAGCGTGGATCTCGATCATCAACAATATTTGGGCGACACCCGCGAGAAAATCGGTCTAGAAAAAGCCCATATTTATCGTCCGGGTTGCGCCGCCATTTTTGCGGATAATAATCCGCCCGCTTCACTGGTGGAATATGCCAAATCAATCGGCGCGCGCTTGACCCTGCTGGGGCGCGATTATCGTTATCAGCGGATGGACAATCAGTGGCAGTTTATCGGCAACATTGAAGGTCGAGATGTTGCGCAACACTCACTGCCGATTCCCGCTTTGCGCGGCGCCTATCAATTAAAAAATGCCTCGGGTGTGTTGGCCGTGCTGGCCGCGTTGCACCGTAAATTGCCAGTATCGCTAGGGCATATCAAGCGCGGCCTGCTGGAAGTTGAATGGCCCGGCCGGATGCAGGTGCTGCCTGGTCGCCCGAGTGTGGTGCTGGATGTTGCGCATAATCCGCATGCGGCACGTGCGCTCGAAGACGCGCTTGGTACCATGGGCTTTTATGAAAACACTTACGCTGTGTTCGGTATGCTCAAAGATAAAGATATCGATGCCGTGATTGAAACCATTAAAGGCCGCATTGATTTTTGGTTTATCGCTGGCCTAGTAAGTGAGCGTGGCGCGTCGGCTTCGCTATTGGCCGACAAGCTAAATGCCCATGGCCTGTACGGCAAATATTTGGCCTTCACCCGAATCACTGAAGCCTATGCGGCGGCGCGGGAAAGAGCAGGCGAGAATGATAGAATTTTGGTCTTTGGTTCGTTCTATACCGTGGCTGACGTCTTGAGTTTGGTAAAGCCGCGTTGATTCGTCGGTTTGCGGTTTCCCGGTTTTTAAACTCTAGCATTGGCGGGTATCTTCAGGCACTTTTGGCTCAAACGCCGCGCCATTCATTGTGTTTTTAGTAAAAATCTAATTGAAACTATGGCCACCTCCAAATCAACTTCCCCCGCCAGCGCCAAGCCTGATCTTTCCGCAACCGAGCTTGAATTAAAGCGTCGTGGTCGCCGTCGTTTAATTGGCGCTTTCACACTCGGTTTGCTGGCGATTGTATTTCTGCCGATGTTGTTTGATTCGGCTCCCAAAAAAGATCAGGCCAACAGCCGCGAAATCGCCATTCAAGTGCCGCCCAAAGAAGGTCTTCCACCATTGCCCGCGCCGACGCCATCAACCTCGCCGCCTGCAGTTGCAATAACCCCAACCCCCGCTCCGCCCTCCGTACCCTTAACCGCACCTACAGCATCCCCTGCAACAGCGCCTCCATCAGCATCCACGGCCATTGCTAAACCTGAAACGAAGGGTGAGCCCAAGTCGGCAGCGCCTGCTGCCACCCCTGCACCGGTAGCAAAGTCTGCAACGCCGCCACCCATAGCCGCGCCCGTCAAAGAGCCACCGCTTCTGAAACAGGGATTCGTGGTGCAAATTGGCGCATTCAAAGACGCCGCCAATGCGCAACAAATTGTGGCATCGATGAAAGAAGCGAAGCTGCCCGTTTTTACTGACAGCATTGCCACCAGCGGCGG
>ENA-OFCI01000309-OFCI01000309.1-metagenomes-genome-assembly--contig:-NODE-309-length-31743-cov-3.724849_pt1 | contig 31743 bp, 24 predicted proteins | sample MGYA00153391_OFCI01 | MGnify analysis MGYA00153391
GCCAGCAAGCCGCTGGCCTCCATAGCTGCACGCTATTTTGAAGCTCGGCTCCAGCTTGATCCGCTTGAAGGTACCGCGACCACCGGCGAGGCGCGCTTTGAAGGCGAGCTGACGATTACGATTGCGCCTGCGCATTTGGCAAAAGTCCGGAAGCTTTCACAGCGCGTGCTGCAAGAGCTGAAATCGCTCAATGAACAAAAGCTTTCTCCCGCTGACCGCATGACTTACGCGGTATTAAAGCGCCAATTGCAGGAGCAATTGGACGGCGATAAATTTCTTAGCGAGCTATTGCCGATTGACCAGTACGGTGGCCTGCCGGTCAGCCTTGCGCAATTCGGCACCGGACAGGATATTCAACCGCTCAAGACCGTTAAAAATTACGAGAACTATTTAAAGCGTTTGAATAAACTGCCGGTCTGGATTGATCAGGCCATCACTAATATGCGTGAAGGTATCAAGCGCGGTGTGGTGCAGCCGACGCCTTTGATCGTAAGCGGATTGCCTGCGATCAAAGCGTTGACTGAAGCCGATGTCGAAAAAAGCGTGTTTTATCTGGCCATCAAAAGCATGCCGTCCACTTTCTCCAAGGCCGAGCAAGCGCGTTTAACCGCAGCCTACACCCAATCCATTAAGTCGCGTTTGTTGCCCGCTTCCATAAAGTTGTATACCTTTCTGGAGCAGGAGTACTTGCCCAAGACCCGCGCCAGTGCTGGCGTTTCAGCCATTCCAGACGGAGCGGCCTGGTATAAATATCTGGTGAGATTTCATACCACTACGGGCATGACGCCAGAAGAAATTCATGCGCTGGGCTTAAAAGAGGTGGCGCGCATTCGTGGCGAGATGGCGAAAATTCAGGCGGGCTACAAGTTTGAAGGCAGCCTCACCGATTTTCTGAAATGGCACGACAACGAGGCACAGTTCCGCCCGTTTAAAACCGACCAGGATGTGCTGGATGCGTATGGTGTGCTGAATAAAACAATTGCGGCCAAACTGCCGCAGCTATTTGGCCGTGCGCCCAAAGCGCCGCTGGAAATTCGCGCCGAACCGGAGCTGACACGTGCTACCGCATCAGATCATTACAGTGGCCCAGCGGCCGATGGCTCACGGCCCGGGGTGTTTTATACCGTCATTGAAGACCCTGCCAAATATCGTAATACCGGCATGACCACATTATTTTTGCATGAAGGTCAGCCCGGCCATCACTATCACACGGCGCTGCAGCAGGAACTGCCGCTGCCAAAATTCCGCAAGTTTGGGTGGATCACGGCGTATGGCGAAGGTTGGGCTTTATACGCCGAAACCCTGGGCCGTGAAATGGGTTTGTACGATGATCCGAATCAGTACCTGGGCCACCTGAAGGATGAGCTGTTACGCGCGGTGCGATTGGTTACCGATACCGGGCTGCATTCCAAAAACTGGACGCGCGAACAAACCATGCAATACATGATGGATAACGAAGGTGTGATTGAGTCCGAAGCGCGCCGCGCCACCGAGCGCTATATGGCGTGGCCGGGTCAGGCGCTTGCGTATAAAATTGGCGCATTGAAAATTCAGGCGCTGCGCGCCCGCGCCGCAGAAAAATTAGGCGCCAAATTCAGCTTGAGCAACTACCACGATTTGGTATTAAGCGATGGCGTCCTGCCTTTGTCGGTGCTGGAAGCCAAAGTGGATGCGTGGATTGCATCATTACAATAGAGCAATTGAACAACAAAGCACCATAGATTTTAATCGGCCAGCTTTATTCAATCAAACCATGGATCAACCCGTCAATCTGCTTTCACCCCGCGCTACGCGTACCCACTCGCTAATGGCTGCGCTCGCCCAGCGCATCCTGGTGCTGGATGGCGCGATGGGTTCGATGATTCAGCAATATCGCTTATCTGAAGGTGAATATCGTGGCGAGCGGTTTAAAGACTGGCCGAGTGATCTGCGTGGTAACAATGATTTATTGACGTTGACGCGACCGCAAATCATTCGCGAAATCCATGGGCAGTATCTGCAGGCTGGGGCCGATATTCTCGAAACCAATACCTTTAATTCCACCTCGGTTTCGATGGCGGACTACGCCATGGAAGCGCTGGTTTATGAGCTGAATTTCGAAGGTGCCAAGTTGGCACGCAGCGTGGCCGATCAGTTCGCGTTAACCACGCCCGATAAACCGCGCTTTGTCGCGGGTGTATTGGGCCCACTAACGCGCACGCTATCGCTTTCGCCAGATGTAAATGACCCCGGCTTTCGTGCGGTTAATTTTGATCAGGTAAAAGACGCTTACCGCGAAGCCACGGGCGGCTTGATTGATGGCGGCGCCGATATTTTATTGATCGAAACCGTGTTCGATACTTTGAATGCGAAAGCAGCTATTTTTGCGATCGAAGAAGAATTTGAAGCACGCGGCATCATTGGTGATCAGCGTCTGCCGATCATGATTTCCGGCACGATCACGGATGCTTCCGGTCGCACGCTGTCTGGCCAGGTGGTTGAAGCGTTTTACAATTCTATTCGCCATGCAAACCCGATTTCCATCGGCTTTAATTGCGCGCTCGGCGGCAAAGAGTTACGTCCCCATATTGAAGAGCTGGCGCGGATTGCCGACTGCCGCGTTTCTGCGCATCCGAATGCAGGCTTGCCCAACCCGTTAGCACCCACCGGCTATGATGAGTTGCCGGCAGAAACGGCCTCATTTATTCGTGAATGGGCCGAGGCGGGCTGGCTCAATATTACCGGTGGCTGCTGCGGCACCACGCCAGCACACATCAAGGCGATTGTGGACATCGTTGCGTCATGCAAACCACGCATTACGCCGCAGATCGAAAAACGTTTGCGGTTGTCTGGTTTGGAGGCTGTCAATATCGGTGAAGATTCGTTGTTCGTTAACGTCGGCGAGCGTACCAATGTCACCGGCTCGCGCGCGTTTGCCAAATTAATTTTGAACGGTGATTACAACGAAGCACTGGCCGTGGCGCGCCAGCAGGTTGAAAACGGCGCGCAGATCATCGATATCAATATGGATGAGGCGATGCTGGATTCATTTGCAGCGATGCACAAATTTATGAACCTGATTGCCTCAGAGCCGGATATTTCCAAAGTGCCGATAATGCTCGACTCTTCAAAATGGAGCGTGATTGAGGCGGGCCTGAAATGCGTGCAGGGCAAATCAATCGTGAATTCCATTTCAATGAAAGAGGGTATTCCGGAATTCATTGAGCGTGCCAAGCTGTGCCGCCGTTACGGTGCCGCCATTATCGTCATGGCCTTTGATGAAAAAGGTCAGGCCGATACCTATCAGCGCAAGACCGAAATTTGCGAGCGTTCGTATAAAATTCTGGTCAATGAGGTCGGCTTCCCGCCGGAAGATATTATTTTTGATCCGAATATTTTTGCGATTGCGACCGGTATCGAAGAACACGCCACCTATGGCATGGATTTTATTAATGCCACGGAATGGATTCGTAAACACCTGCCGTTCGCCAAAATAAGCGGTGGCGTATCCAATGTGTCGTTCTCGTTTCGTGGTAATGATCCGATTCGCGAAGCCATACACACCGCCTTCCTCTATCACGCCAGCAAAGTCGGGATGACGATGGGTATCGTCAATGCGGGCCAGCTCGGCGTGTACGACGATATTCCGAAAGATTTGCTGGTGCTGGTTGAAGACGTCATCTTTAATCGCCGTGCCGATTCCACCGATCGTCTGGTTGCCTTTGCTGAGCAATTCAAGGGCAAGAAACGTGATCTGGTGGAGGATCTAGCCTGGCGCAGCGAGCCAGTCGGCACCCGGCTGACCCATGCGCTGGTGAAAGGCATCACACAATATATTGTTGACGATACCGAAGAGTGCCGCTTGCAAGTAAAAGCCGATGGCGGGCGCCCGATCAATGTGATCGAAGGCCCGCTGATGGATGGCATGAATGTGGTTGGTGATTTATTTGGCGCGGGTAAAATGTTTTTGCCGCAGGTGGTGAAATCGGCGCGCGTGATGAAGCAGGCGGTGGCGCATTTGATCCCGTTTATCGAAGAAGAAAAACGTTTGTCCGGGGTTGAAAACGCGAAAGCCAAAGGCAAGATTTTAATGGCGACCGTCAAAGGCGATGTGCACGATATTGGCAAAAATATTGTAGGCGTGGTGATGCAGTGCAATAATTTTGAGGTAGTTGATCTGGGTGTGATGGTCTCTACCGAAAAAATTCTCGACACCGCGATTCGAGAAAACGTCGACATCATCGGCCTCTCCGGTTTGATTACGCCTTCACTTGAAGAGATGGCGCATGTCGCCAAAGAAATGCAGCGCCTCGGATTTAAAATCCCGTTGCTGATCGGCGGTGCCACTACCTCCCGTACCCATACCGCGGTAAAGATTGAGCCGCATTACCAAGGCGCTACCGTGTGGGTGCCCGATGCTTCGCGCGCGGTCGGAGTGTGCAGCAATTTGTTATCGGATGAATTAAAGAACGGCTACATCAAATCAGTACGCGAGGATTACGACAAAGTGCGCGAGCAACACGCCAATAAGAAAGGCGTCAAGCTGGTGACGCTGGCCGCTGCCCGCGCCAATGCAGCCAAAATTGATTGGGCAAATTACGTGCCGCCGAAGCCTGCATTCATCGGTATTAAAACCCTGGTTAATTTTCCGCTGGCAGAATTAGTTCCGTATATCGACTGGAGCCCGTTTTTTCAGACCTGGGATTTATGGGGCAAGTATCCGCAGATTCTGGATGATGCCGTGGTCGGCGAAGCGGCGCGTGAAGTATTTGCGAACGCGAAAAAAATGCTCGGACAAATTGTCGACGAGAAATGGTTGGAAGCCCGCGCCGTCTGTGGCTTCTGGCCTGCCAATAGTGTGGGCGATTCCATCGAAATTTATCGTGACGAAAGCCGCACCACTGTGCTGCATACCTTTCATCATTTGCGGCAGCAAAACGAAAAGCCTGCCGGTAATCCAAACCAGTGCCTGGCCGATTTTGTAGCACCCAGAGCGAGCGGAATTGCAGATTATCTTGGTGCCTTTGCCGTCACCGCCGGTATCGGCTGTGAGGAGCGGGCAATAGCGTTTGAAGCGCAGAATGACGATTACAGCGCGATCATGATCAAGTCGCTGGCAGATCGTTTAGCTGAAGCGTTTGCAGAATGTTTGCATGCTAAAACCCGTCAACAATTCTGGGGTTATGCTGTTGATGAAAAGTTGAGCACGGACGACATGGTCGCTGAAAAATATCAGGGCATTCGTCCTGCGCCCGGTTATCCGGCCTGCCCCGAGCATAGCGAAAAAGCGCCGCTGTTCGAACTATTGAACGCGCCCGCTGAAGTGGGCATGACGCTCACCGATTCATTCGCCATGCTGCCAACCGCTGCGGTCTCCGGCTTTTATTATTCGCATCCGCAGTCGCAGTATTTTGCAGTCGGTAAAATCGACAAAGATCAGACAGAAGATTATGCAAAACGTAAAGGCTGGGATTTGCCGATGGCGGAGCGATGGCTCGCGCCCAATTTAGGCTGATCGAATAAACTGTACATAAAATCCGTTGTTAGCTATTCCCCATTCCCTATTCCCTATTCCCCATTCCCCATTCTCCAGCCCCTATTCGCTATTCCCCACCCCATAAAATTTATTGAGCGCATCATGCAAACCCCTGAAACCGAAGGCTCCTATGTTCACTTCCCGTCACCCGTGAAATCCTATTTCCTGAGTGTATTGGCGATTATTTGTTCAGCTGCGCCGGGTAGCGTGCTCGCGTGGTTAATCGTTGGCGCGCTTGGCCTGACCGGCATCTGGCAGGCATTAGCAACCGTGGCCCTGGCGATGATTTTCAGCGTGCTAATATTCGCTGGATTAGCGGCGCTGGGCAGCGCATTAGGGATTACAAAGAAGGGCGCGGCCAAACCAGGTGCGACGACACCAGGCATCAAATCAGGTGAACCAAAATCCTGATCGGGTTGAACATCGTGTAAGTCAGTCTGGCGACGTTTTTAATGCTCATTTTTAACTTCAATAAATCGTTTTCAGCCAGCGCGCCACCGCTCGTATTTGGTGAGGCCGAAAGCATTATCACTGCCCGCCATATAGATGAAGTCCAGCCGGCACTGGAGCAAGTTGCAGAAGCGACCGCCGCTGGCCGCTATGCCGCAGGGTTTCTTTCTTACGAAGCCGCTGCCGCGTTTGATCCTGCGCTCAGTACATTTAACACGGCAGCAGCAATCAATAATGATTTGCCGCTGCTATGGTTTGGTATTTTTGATCCGGCACAGGTGACGCACACCCCGTCGGGCGGCGGCCTTGAGCTTTACAATATCGACGCATGGCAGCCTGACACCAGCCCGCAAGCATATGCGGAAGCGATCAAAAAAATTCGCGAGTCCATTCGTAACGGCGATATTTATCAGGCCAATTTCACACTGCGATTACACAGCCAGTTTTCAGGCTGCGCGCAAGCCTGGTATGAGGATTTGAGGCGTGATTCGCATGGCCGCTTTAATGCGTTTCTCGATATGGGCAGCCATCGAATTTTATCGCTCTCGCCTGAATTATTTTTTTCATGGGACGGCCATCTGCTGCGCACCCGCCCCATGAAAGGTACCGCTAAACGTAGTGCGCCGCCCGCGATGGAAAGCGATGAATGGCTGGCTTGGCAACATGCAGATGCCGCGCTAGCCGAAGCCCTGTTGCAATCAACAAAAAATCGTGCCGAGAATTTAATGATTGTCGATTTGCTGCGCAATGATGTGTCACGAGTGGCCAAGCCGGGCAGCGTAAAAGTACCGCATTTGTTTACGCTGGAAACCTATCCCACCTTGTATCAAATGACCTCAACCGTGACGGCTGAAACCCGTGAAGCCACTACGATCACCGATATATTTAAAGCGTTGTTTCCATGCGGCTCTATTACCGGCGCGCCAAAAATAAAATCTTCGGCCGTGATTGCTGAATGTGAGACTTCTCCACGCGGGGTTTATTGCGGCGCGCTGGGCTATATCTCACCAGACGGCACCTGTGTGTTCAATGTGCCGATTCGCACCATCGTCATTGACGCGGATTCTGGCTACGCAACCTGCGGCGTAGGCGGCGGCATCGTCTGGGATTCTGAAACAAAAGACGAATACCGAGAGGCGATGGCCAAAGCGGCGTTCATGAATAATGCCTCGCACGGCTACGAGCTGCTCGAAACCTTGCGGCTAGAAAATAATGAATATGCCTGGCTTCAACAGCATCTCGAACGCCTGCTTGCGTCGGCATCGGTATTGGGTTTTGAGATAGCAGAAGAAAAAATTCGCGCAGCTCTGCAAGAGCATGCCCGTCAGCACGCCGGTGAAGTGCGACGCGTGCGTATGCTCATCAGCCGCGTCGGCGTGATAACGCTTTCAAGCGAGGCGCTCGATGCACCGTTGCCGATCTGGTCGCGTCCGCTACCATCTGCCACTATGCTTTCGGCGGGGATTTTGAACGAAATACCAGCGCGTAAAATTGCGCTGGCCGATACACCGGTTGATCGGCACGAGCGCGCTCTCCATCACAAAACCACCCGTCGCACGGTTTACGACACGCATCGCCAGCAGCATCCCGAAGTGTTTGATGTGCTGTTATGGAATCAGCAGCGCGAGCTCACTGAATTTAGCTATGGATCGCTGGTATTGGAGATTGATGGCCAATGGTTCACCCCCGGCTTAGCCAGCGGATTATTGGCCGGCGTGCTGCGCGCAGCACTAATTGCGCGCGGTGAAATTATTGAAAAAATCTTGACCCTGGATGATTTGCAACGTGCGCAATCCATCTGGTTCATCAATAGCGTGCGGGGTTGGGTGCGAGTTGAAGTTGTGGCTGGTGTGTTGGCATAGCTTTTTATTTTGTGGTTTTTTAATGCACTCATCTGCATGAGCGATCAAATTGATTCTGTTGTTCGCGGCATCGTTTCGCACTTGTGCAAATAACGGGCGTAGTTTACCCAGCAACAATTTTTATGCGGCTCATACACACTTTCTATGGTGCTTTTGCTGAAGCTCAGCAGGAGAGGCCATTTGAAAGAAAAGTTCCAACGTTTCGCGCAAGCTGTCATGCGCTTCTTTGATCGTGGTGCCTTGGCTGGCAACATCTATTTTTGCGCAAAGAGACGCTTATCCGTCGCCCTCGCGATTAATGATTACGCTAAGTTTATTTTTTATTCTGTGCTTCCAACAAAGGTGCAATTTGTTCGTAAGAGAACTCCGGAATGCCTGCGCGCTCCGACGCATGTTCAAATGTAATCGCGCAAATATTGCCCTGCGTATCAACTTTGTGGAGGTTAATCTCGTCTAGGTCTTGCGTCTCTGCGACCTTCGCCGCGCGAAGCTCGATGTGCAATGTAGTCGGTGTCGGCAAAATAACAAATCTTCATAGCGTGAACCTGCGATAAAAAAGCGTTACCCAAGACGTTTAAAGGCCGAGGCGCAAGTTTGGAGCTGCATCACTTGTCCTAATTTTCTATCCAATATGCACTTATTCATGCTTCTTGATTCGAGGTCGATTTTAAATCACTGACTAAAACGGCGTCAGCCGTCCAACAATATCTCCGCTCTCAATCAACCCCGCCAGTTCATCACGCAAGCGTGCACTTTCATCGATGGCGAATCGCCAGTATTTCAGGCGGCCTTCGTAGTCGTTGGCGAAGCGTTTGAAATCGTTGCGGTCGGGTAATTTTTTCATCGGGAGTTGCTGCAGATATTCAGCACTTGGGCACACCAGCACGACGTTATCGAGCGATGCGCCTTTGGCTTTGCGCCAGGGCAGCATTTTATCGAGCCAGCCTGGCACGATCTTGTTGGTGAAGTGGGGATACAGCACGATACCTTCAGTGTGCGCATACGGCAGATGCAAATGATAGTCGATGATGCCGCCATCCCAGTAGGTGCCTTCAGATGCGCCGTCGATGCCAACTACACCTTCCAGCACCAGCGGGATGGAGCCTGAAGCAATCAACGCATCGCGAAAATTTTTCTCGGTGAGGGCGGCATATTCAGTTTTGAATGGATCAAGTTCGAGGGATGCAAAAAACGGCCGCATATTTAAAACATTAGCATCGGCGGTACTCGCGGGCCATTTTTGCTCCGAAACGCCCGTAGATGGCAGAGTTTCATATGCAGAATAAAACCAGGTGCGATCCAGAAAATGTCGCAAGTGTTTGCGACCTGCGGCGTTGGCGAGCGCTGCGAGTGCATAGCCGGCGTGGGTGCGGCCACGCTGCTCGCGGGCGAGAATACCTTTGCCGCGCACCGCGAGTACGTTCAGACGATAGTGTGGATGGGCCAGCACATTTGCAACTTGCCCATCGAATAACAGATCAATCATGCGACGCGCACTGTCGGTAATAGCGGCCGCGCTGGCGTTCAGGCCATAGCGGGTTTCGCAATAGGTTTGGGCGAAGAGTGCCAGGGCTTTGCGGGTTTCCTCAGCCGAAAATTGGCCGTCAACCATGCCGCGACACACCGCCGCAAAGCGCCATGCGCCGATGGATGCGCCGATCAGTTGGGTTGGATTTTTTCGCTGTGAAAAACCCTGCGGCAGGAAGTCGGCGAACAGCCACTCATCCAGCTTGGCGAGCCCCAATCCTTTGGGGCCGCCTGCTGCGCCGGGAATAATATCAATGTCCTGGGGGCGTAAGCCATGCTCACGAATATGTGCGATCGCACGCGGCCCGGCACGAAGCTCAATGGCGCTGCTCATGCAGATATTTTCGGTTTTAGTGTGGCGAGATTGACGCGGGTGTCATGAAAATTAATCACCATGTCGGCGACGATTGACGGCACTTCCACCTGTGGATAGTGGCCAATGCCGTTGAGTAAAATACAATCTGCATGCGGCACCAGTTGGTGATAGCGGGCAGCCATGTGTTCGCCAGAAATCGGATCAGCCGCACCATCAATCAGGCGCAGTGGAATGGTTGCGTGCGTAGTGGACGACACCAGCGCACCTACCCAACGCGCACGGTGTTGGCGTCGCTCGCGCATATAACCAATCAGCTTGGGAAAAATTTTGAGTCCATCGTTATGGGCAATCAGCGCCCAGAAGCCATCGATCTCTACGCTACTCGGTGGATAATCAGGGCCGGCAATGGCGAGCATATTCGCCGCAAATTTTTCTTTGGTGATCATCCGCGCAATCATTGGCCCCAATGGGCTCTGCAATAAGCGCTGCGCCATGCGGGGCCGATGCGTTTCGGGGAACAATCCGCCGTTTAAAAAACACACGCTTTTTAAACGCGGCCGCAAGCCACCTCCAGGCCCTCCTTCCAGACTGCGGGCCAGTAACTCTTGAGCAACCGTATCGCCGTAGTCGTGGGCCAGAATATGATATTCACGAACGCCTGCCTGCGTCAGCAGCGCCTCGCACAAGCTGGCCTGATCATGAATGCTGTAGTCATAATCCGGCGGCTTAGCGGAAAATCCAAAGCCGATTAAATCTGGCGCGAGCAATTGAAAACGCGATGCCAGCTTAGCCCACACGGCCGACCAATCCCATGATGCGGTAGGGAAACCATGAATCAATAGCAGCGTTTCGCGATGCGGGTTCTCAGCCTGCGTGAAAAATATAGAGTGCCCGCGATAGCGAAATGATTGGCCACGGGCCTTCCAATCGTCCAGTGCTGTAAGTGAGGTGCGTTGTGTCATGTCATGTCATGTATTGGGGTGCTGCGGCTTGCGGTTGCTTTGTTGCTGCTTTGTTGTTGCTGTGGCGCTGCCAGCGGCTGTTTTTAATCAAGGCACTTATGCTGTACTAAGCGTTATTCTGACCTATCTTCTGCTCGCCCGCCGCAATAACATTGCCATTGAAATTTTAAACGGTATCTCCATCTCTTTAGCATCACTTCTTTTCATTCGATTTTGCTGATTTTAACCAACCCAGAAAAACAACCATGTCCCAATTATTTTCCCCTTTTACACTGCGCGAGCTGACTTTTAAAAACCGTATTTTTGTTTCCCCGATGTGCCAATACAGTTGTGCCGATGGCGTACCGAATGATTGGCATAAGGTGCATCTAGGCTCGCGAGCCGTAGGTGGCGCGGCGCTGGTGATGACTGAGGCGGCCTCGGTCACGCCAGCGGGCCGCATCTCCCCTGAAGATGCCGGCATCTGGAACGATGCGCAAATGCATGCATGGGCGCCGATTGCCGCGTTTATTAAATCTCAAGGTGCGGTGCCGAGTATTCAGCTGGCCCATGCGGGCCGCAAAGCTTCCACCTTTGCGCCTTGGCGCGGACATGGCAAAGTGGCTGAAGACGCGGGCGGATGGCCGGTGATCGGGCCAAGTGAGGTTGCGTTTTCGCCGAGCTATGCGCAGCCGCATGAGATGACGCTTACCGATATTCGCGCCACTATTGATGCATTTGCCGAAGCTGCAAAGCGTTCGCTGCAGGCGGGCTTTGAGGTGCCCGAAATTCATGCCGCGCACGGTTATCTGGCCCATGAATTTTTATCACCTTTATCGAATACGCGCACCGATCAGTACGGTGGCTCGCTGCAGAATCGTATGCGTTTTCCGCTGGCATTGTGCGCCGCTGTGCGCGAAACATGGCCGACTGAGTTGCCGGTATTTTTGCGTATTTCAGCTAGCGACTGGAAGGACGGCGGCTGGGATGTGGCGCAATCAATCGAGTTTTGCAAGCAAGCAAAGACCGTCGGCATTGATCTAATCGATGTTTCATCCGGTGGCAATGTGGCCGATGCAAAAATGACCATCCGCCCCGGCTATCAGGTGCCGTTTGCGCGGGCCATTCGCGAAAGTGCAGGCGTGCCCACGGGCGCAGTCGGCTTGATTACCGAGCCGGTGCAAGCCGAGCAAATCATCGGCGATGGTGATGCTGATTGCGTATTTCTGGCGCGCGCATTATTGCGCGACCCGTATTGGCCGATTCATGCAGCGCAAGAATTGGGTGCTCAGCCGATGTGGCCTGATCAGTACAAACGTGCCGGTGTGAATGCGTTTGGCAAATAAATGTCCGCTGTTTAATTTTTGACGAGGTGAACAAGCATGATCGATCTTTACTACTGGCCAACCCCGAATGGTCACAAGATAACGATGTTTTTGGAAGAAGCAAAAGCGCCTTACAAATTACATGGCATCAACATCGGTAAGGGTGATCAATTTGCGCCTGAATTTTTAAAATTCTCGCCCAATAATCGCATGCCCGCGATTATCGATAACGCCCCGACGGATGGCAAAAAACCGATCAGCGTTTTTGAATCGGGCGCCATTTTGCTTTACCTCGCGGGCAAAACGGGCCAGTTCATTCCAAAAGATTTGCGCGGTCAGGTTGAATGTACCGAATGGCTGTTTTGGCAAATGGGTGGACTCGGCCCGATGCTGGGACAAAACCATCATTTCGCGCAATACGCACCTGAAAAAATACCCTATGCAATTGACCGCTATGTAAAGGAAACCTCGCGTTTGTACGGCGTGCTGAATAAACGCCTGGCCGATAAAAAATTCATTTGCGGCACGCAATACACGATTGCCGATATGGCATGCTACCCGTGGATTTTATGGGAGCGACAAAGCCAAAACCCGGCTGATTTTCCGCATCTCGCCCGTTGGCATGCCGCGATCAAAGCGCGTCCCGCCACCACCCGCGCCTATGCCCGATCAAAAGAAGTGAACCCAGAGTCCAGGCCCAGCGTGAACGATGAAGCTTCACGCCGCATTTTATTCGGGCAGGATAAAAGCGTTATTAAATAGCTAAGTTGGCGCGCTGGGTAGTGCGGGCGCTTGGGAGCATGGTTGCGTTTTTTCTCGCGGCTTCGGTAAGATCGCAACATGCATGCGAATAAAAAAATGAGTGGCCAGCAGCTCGCACAATATGCGGTGTCCCGTTCGTTGTTTACGCCGACCAGTCTGGTGCGCGCCATCGATACGCTCGGTTATGTGCAGGCCGATCCGATTCGTGCGCCGGCGCGTGCGCAAGATTTAATCCTGCGTCATCGCGTCAAAAATTATCGTATTGATGACCTGGAGAAAAAATATCCTGGCTTGAAGGTGGCCGAAGATATGCTGCATAACTACGGCTTTTTCCCGCATCACCATTTGCCTCTTTTGTATCCGCGCAAACTGTCGCCGCGCGGGCAGCTGTTTATGGCGGAACATAAGCCGTTGCGCCGTAAAGTGCTGGATTATCTCGCTAACAATATCGATGCACGCCTGCGTGATGTGGAGCAGGCGCTAGGCATGGGCAAGCGTATCAACGGCTGGGGCAGCAGCTCGTCAGCCACCACCATGATGCTGGAATTGCTGCATCGCGAGGGCCTGGCGGCGGTGGTTCGCCGCGAATCTGGTATGCGGGTTTTTGGGTTAGCGCATCAACCTAAACTTGTGGCTGAAGAAAAATTGTCGCCCACGCAGCGCGCCGATGGCTTGATTTGGCTGCTGGTGAATCTTTATGCGCCGCTGCCGCAGCGCTCATTGACACAATTGATCAGCATGATGAGCCACTATAAACCGGATGCGGATTATGCCCAGCGGATCGAGCTAATGGTGTTGCGCGAAGTGTTACGACGCGAGCTGATTGAAGGCTTGATTTATTTATGGCCTGCGCATGAACCGCTCGATAAGGCCCCCACTGACACGGTGCGGCTGCTCGCGCCGTTTGACCCTGTCGTCTGGGATCGTCGGCGCTTTGAACATTTATGGGGCTGGGCCTATCGCTTTGAAGCCTACACACCGCTCGCGAAGCGCAAGCTCGGCTACTACGCCATGCCAATGCTGTGGCGTGAAAATATAATCGGTTGGGCTAATGTGAGCACTGCCCATAACAAACTATATGTTGAGACCGGTTACGCAATAAAAAAGCCGCGTGAAGCGGCTTTTCGTGCAGCGCTCGATGATGAAATCGAGCGCTTTCGCTTATTTTTGCGGATTCAATGAATGCCGTCATTTTTTCATGAATGATTTAATTAGCTGGCGGTTTTCTGCGCGGGCTGTCTGCTCTCCTCAAGCGTCAGCCAATCGCGCACCGATTTGATGATGCCGTCCTTGTTTAAACCGCAGTCAGCCAGCAACACGGCCGGATCACCGTGCTCCACAAACAGATCGGGCAAACCTAATTGCAACACCGGCACATTCAAGCCTTGCGCCTGGAGCGACTCCAGGACGGCACTGCCAGCGCCGCCCATGATCACGTTTTCTTCTACTGTGACCAAGTAGTCATGGGTAGTTGCGAGCTGGAAAATCAAGGCGTCATCAAGCGGTTTTACGAAGCGCATATTGGCCACTGTCGCGTTCAACTCATCGCCTGCATCGATGGCAGGTTTCACCATCGAGCCGAAAGCCAACATTGCAATGCGATTTTTGTGCATGGTTGATTCAAATCCGTTGATACCCCTGGAACCTTTGATCTCGCGCACTACGACGCCTTTACCGATCGGCAGTGCGGTCATTTCTTTTTGCAGCGCCACGCCCGGCCCGGTGCCGCGCGGATAACGTACCGCAGTTGGTGAATCGGTACAGAACGCGGTGTAAAGCATTTGCCGACATTCGTCTTCGTTGGAGGGCGTCATTACGGTCATATTCGGGATGCAGCGCAAATATGAAATATCAAACGCGCCGTGGTGAGTCGGGCCATCAGCGCCCACCAGGCCGCCGCGATCCAGCGCGAACACCACCGGTAAATTTTGAATCGCCACATCGTGAATTAACTGATCATAGCCACGCTGCAGGAAGGTGGAATAAATCGCCAGCACCGGTTTGATACCGTCAGCTGCCAAGCCTGCGGCAAAGGTCACGGCATGCTGCTCAGCGATGGCGACATCAAAATAACGATCCGGGAACGTCTGGGAGAATTTCACCATGCCGGAGCCTTCACGCATCGCGGGGGTGATACCGACGAGCCGTTTATCGACGGTCGCCATATCGCATAGCCAATCACCAAAAATCTGGGTGTAGCTTGGCTTTGGTTTCGCATCGGGTGCAGGCGCGGCTTTTACAAAACCAATTTTGGGATCAAAACGGCCCGCAGCGGCGTGATATTGGATCGGGTCATCTTCAGCCAGTTTGTAGCCCTGGCCTTTTTTGGTGACGACATGAAGAAACTGCGGGCCATCCAGTTTGCGGATGTTGCTGAGGGTATCCACCAGCACATCGACGTTGTGTCCATCAATGGGGCCCACATAATTAAAACCAAATTCCTCAAACATGATGGAGGGCGAGATCATGCCTTTGGCGTGTTCTTCCACGCGCTTGGCAATTTCTTTGAAAGTAGGGGTCGCGGATAAAATTCGCTCGGCGGTTTTTTTGGTGGTCGCATAAAAACGACCTGACATCAGCTTCGCAAAATAATTATTGAGTGCGCCGATGGATTCCGAAATCGACATATCGTTGTCGTTCAAAACCACGATGATATTTTCACGGCCCACATTGTTCATGGCCTCAAACGCCATGCCGCCTGTAATCGCGCCATCACCAATAATGGCAACCGACTGACGCTTACTGCCTGATAAACGTGCGGCCACCGCCATGCCAAGCGCCGCAGAAATGGAGGTGGATGAGTGAGCCGTGCCAAAGGTGTCGTAAACGCTTTCTTCGCGCCGCGGGAAACCGGCAATGCCGCCTTTTTGCCGCAGCTTGGGCATGCCCGCTTTACGGCCAGTCAAAATCTTATGCCCGTAGGTTTGATGGCCCACATCCCATACCAGTCGATCTTCAGGAGTATTAAATACATAGTGCAGCGCAATGGTCAGCTCAACCGTGCCTAAGTTGGAGGAAAAATGCCCGCCGGTGGTTGCCACTGCCTCGACAATAAAGTTGCGCAATTCCTTGGCCAGCATCGGTAAATCACGCCGATCCAGTTTGCGCAGGTCGGCTGGGTCGTTAATGGTGTCGAGCAACGGATAAGCAGAATGTGATGGTGATGTGGTCATGGTCAAATATTGAGGGCGAGTCGGCCAGTCAGAAACAAAAAAATTTAAAAAAATCGAACCGTCGATCAGTGATTAATGTTCTCGCCTCACTATAAATTCAGCCAACTGGCGCAAGCGGTCAGCTTTGGCATCAAAACTTTTCAGTGAATCGAGCGCATCGTTCAGTAAATCATCTGCAAATTGTTTGGCGGGCGCCAAGCCCATCAAACTGACATAAGTCGGCTTGTTGGCGTCCTGATCTTTGCCGACCGTTTTACCTAATTTCTCAGTATTAGACTCGCAATCGAGCACGTCGTCTACTACCTGAAAAGCCAAGCCAATACATTTGGCGTAGCGATCCAGATGTTGCATGGCCTGCTCATTGAGCGGCTGGCCACATTGGGCACCCAACAACACAGCGGCGCGGATCAAAGCCCCGGTCTTTTGCATGTGCATAAATTCCAGCTCGGGCAGGGTAATCGCGACCCCAACATTCGCCAGGTCAATTGCCTGTCCGCCTGCCATGCCGTGCGAGCCGCAGGCGCGCGTGAAAATCTGAATCATTTTAAGCTGGGCGGCTGCAGAATCAGATAATTTATGAGTGCTTACTAGCTCAAATGCCAAAGCCTGTAGGGCATCTCCCGCCAATAATGCAGTGGCTTCGTCAAACTCAATATGACAGGTGGGCCGTCCCCGGCGCAACACATCATCATCCATACAGGGCAAATCATCGTGAATTAATGAGTAGGCATGAATCATTTCAACGGCCGCAGATGCCACCTTTATGCGGTCTATATCGGCATCCGCTACGAGGCCCGCTGCAAATGTCAGCATCGGACGCACCCGTTTGCCGCCACCCAAGGTCGCGTAGCGCATCGCATCGTGCAAACGCTGCGGGTTAGAGCCGGACGTCGGCAGCAGACTTGAAAGCGTCTGCTCCATCGTAGCTGCGACCAGCCGCGCCCAGTCTTGAAAATCAGTCATGGTAAATAATATCCTTGATGCCAGGGTGTTTAAAGGACGAGACGCAGTGCAAAACGCTAGCTACATGACGGTAAATACAAAGCATGGCTGAGAGCTGAAAATCAGCGGCTGGTGTGTAAGCGCCTAAAGCTTAAGGTCTTTAAGCGCATCACCTTCAAGCACCTGGATGCGTTGTTGAGCGTCTGCCAAAACGTGTTCGCAGTATTTTAGCAACACGGTGCCACGTTGATAGGCTGAGAGTGATTCTTCGAGTGCTAATTCGCCGTTTTCCATTTTTTCAACGAGCAAATCCAGCTCGGCCATAGCGGCTTCAAAATTCTTGGGTTCAGCAATAGCAGTTTTGGCCATGAGAAAGTGCGGATTCATAAAAAGAGCAGGCTGAAATGATAACCGAATCAAGCCTCTCTAGTACAACTGACGCGCATCTTGGGCGGAACTTGGGCGCAACTTAAGCCACCCGCTCGCGACGAGTGATAAAGGTCAATATTGACGGCAAAAAACACTAAAAGCCTTGCCTTTTCGAGCCCCGTGGGGCAGAATCCTCGCTCCATTTCGGGTGTCGATTTTGGTTAAAAATCTGCAAAAAAGCTTTCATCAATAATCGTTTTCGACACATTCATACGGGACGGAGTAAGCAGAGTTAAAAGCTAGTTTCCTCGATCGCCCAGGTGTTGTTTTTACTTTGGTTGTCTCGTCGTCATTTCTTGCTGAAACAAGAAATTTATTGCGAGAAATTGGAGGTAAGGACTATGTCCAAACTGCTCGGGCTACGGGAACTGCAACCCGTCGCAACCCAGCTCCCTGTGAGCTGGTATTTTGATCCTGCTATTTATCAGCGTGAGCTTGAAGTTTTCTTCAAGCGAGGGCCCGGCTACGTCGGCCATCAGCTGATGGTGCCCGGCCTGAACGACTACCGCGTACTGGAAATGACGGACGGCGCCTGGTCGTTGGTGCATAACCATTCAGGCATTGATCTGGTTTCGAATGTTTGCCGCCATCGCCAGGCGGTGATGCTTAAAGGGGCCGGCAATTTGCCCAGCGGCAATATTGTTTGCCCGCTGCATCGCTGGACTTATGACGGCACCGGGCAACTACTGGGCGCGCCGCATTTCGCTGAGCAGCCATGTTTGAATCTGCCGCAAAAAAAATTGCAAAAATGGCACGGTATGTTGTTCCAGGGGCCGCGCGATATTGCAGGCGACTTGGCTAAATTAGGCTGCGCCAAAGATTTGGATTTTGCAGGCTATGTGCTGAATAAAGTCGAAGTCACTGAATATAATTTCAACTGGAAAACCTTCATTGAGGTGTATCTGGAGGATTATCATGTGGGCCCGTTCCATCCCGGCTTGGGTCAATTTGTGGATTGTGAAAATCTCAATTGGGAGTTCGGCGACTGGTACAGCGTGCAGACTGTCGGCGTGCATAAAGCATTGCAACGCCCCGGTTCAGATGTGTACAAAAAATGGCATGAATCCGTGATGAATTTTCGCGGCGGCGAAGTACCGGTGCAAGGCGCGATCTGGTTAACCTACTATCCCAACATCATGGTCGAGTGGTATCCGCATGTGTTGGTCATTTCCACCATCGTGCCGCGCGGGCCGGAAGCTTGTACCAATATTGTCGAGTTTTATTATCCGGAAGAGATTCAACATTTCGAGCCCGAATTTATCGCCGCGAATCAACAGGCCTATGACGAAACAGCGGTGGAAGATGAAGAAATTTGTCAGCGCATGAATGATGGCCGCAAGCTGCTGTGGCGCGAAGGTCGCGACGAGCAGGGGCCTTATCAAAGTCCGATGGAAGATGGCCTGGTGCATTTTCATGAATTTATCCGACGCGAAATCGATCAAGAGCATGTTTGATGTTTGGTGTTGAGTCGGCATGACCTCATCATGGATGCTGGTCGCGGGCGCGCTGTTCGCCACCATGGGTGTCTTCGCAAAATTTTTAGCGCCTTATTTCACCGGGGCTGAACTGTCGCTGTATCGATCGCTGATTGCTTTCGTTACCATCGGCGGGTTTGTGCTGATCAAACGCAAATCAATCAGGACGCCGTTCTGGCGCAGCCATTTTTGGCGAGGTGTGACCGGCACTATTTCACTCATTGGCTATTTTTACGCGATCACCAAACTGCCACTGGCAACTGCCATCACTCTCAATTACACCTCACCCATTTTCCTCACCATTCTCTCCACGATTTTGCTGAAACAAAAATTTCGGCCCAGGCTGGTATTCGCCATTTTGTTGGGTTTTGTGGGGGTCGCATTATTGCTGCGACCAACATTTGAAGGGCAGCAGGCGTATGCAGGCATTATTGGTCTGGCCTCTGGCTTTTTTGCAGCGTGCGCTTATGTGAATGTCAAAAAACTGGGTGAAGCAGGCGAGCCGGAATGGCGCGTGGTCTTTTATTTTGCCGTCATCGGCAGCGTTGGCTCGGCCATTTTCCAGGCGCTGACGGTGCATGATTTTCATCCGATGAATGGCCTGAACGCCGCGTATTTTCTGGCCCTTGGGCTGGCTGCCACGGTGGCACAGCTCGCCATGACGCGGGCTTATCATAGCGGTAACATGCTGGTAGTGGGTGCGTTTGCCTACTCCACTATTATTTTTGCATCGCTGGCAGGCATTGTCTTTTTTGATGAGGTGTTGCCGCCGATTGCGTGGCTTGGCATGGCAATTATTGTCGTTAGCGGCTTTCTGGCCAAGCGGGCAGATAAAAAATTGGCCGCGACCGTCACTGAAGATGTTTAACGTGATAATCCAGGTTATTTTTTATAAGGCTTCCTGATCAAGATGACGACGATGCTGATTTCAACTGCACAGCTGGCGCAACACCTGACGGATCCTGACTGGATCATTTTCGACTGTCGCCATGACCTGATGGATGCCGGCAAAGGCGAGCGTGTTTACCGTGAAGGCCATATTCCCGGTGCGTATTTAGCCAATCTGGATATCGATTTGTCCGGGGAAAAAACCGGCATCAATGGCCGCCATCCACTGCCTTCGCCCGCTGCGTTCACCGCGTTTTTTGCGCGTCATGGTGTAACCAATACGTCGACTATCGTGGCTTATGACGATGTTGGCGGGCAGTTTGCATCGCGACTGTGGTGGCTTGCGCGATGGATTGGGCTACCTTCTGTTTTGCTGCTGGATGGCGGCATCCCCAAATGGATTGCAGAAGCACGCACGTTGTCGCGCGAGGTGCCCGTTCCCATGCATATCCACAACCGCATCCACGACGGCATACCCCAGTCCGCGCCGTTGCAAGGGCATGCTGATCCTCTCATGGTGGTGAGTGCTGACGAAGTTAAATCGCGTCTGGGCGATACCACCGCCATGCTGTTGATAGATGCACGCGCCGCTGAGCGCTATCGCGGCGAGGTGGAGCCGATTGACCCGGTTGCTGGTCATATTCCCGGCGCCTATAACCGGTTTTATAAAGAAAATTTGAATCCGGATTTAACGCTGCGATCCGTGGATGATTTGCATGCATCTTTCAGCCAGACATTAGGTGCCACACCAGCGAGGCGGGTTGTGCATCAATGCGGCTCCGGTGTTACCGCTTGCGCCAATATTTTCGCCATGGAATATGCAGGATTAAAAGGCTCCCAACTATATGCAGGGTCATGGAGCGAGTGGGTGAGTGATCCTGCCAGGCCGGTTGCAACAGGCAGCGAACGATAAACAGGTTCGTGCCACGCGCGTCCGTGACCGCGCGCAAGTAGCATAGACTTTTATGGATCAAGAAAGTGGACATGAATACATCTTTCAATATTGCAGCTCGCCCATTATTTTATGTGTTTTGTGCAGCATGGTTGATGGCGCTGCCGATCGGTGCAAGCGCTCAATACATTACGCCCGCCAGTAATCTGGTGATTGAAAACATCCCGCCGATTTCGATTGAGCTGGTCAAAAAAGTTGAGGCTTATACAGAGTTTAAAGCTTCCTCCATCGTCGCCTGGCATCCCAAAGATGGCAGCGTGTTGATTCGGAGCCGCCTCGCTAACACGCAGCAATTGCAAATCGTTAAATCGCCTGGGGCCAAGCCGGAGCCGCTGACTGATTTTCCGGATGCGGTGTCAGGCGCCACCTTTCAGCCCAAAAAAGGCGAATATTTACTATTTGAAAAAGCCACAGATGGGGATGAAATATTTCGTATATATCGTCTCGATCTGGCGGGTCATTCTGTCGGCATAGGCAGTGGTAAAAATATGAGCCATGCCATTACCGCGATTTCACCAGTTGGAGAAAGAGCGTCAGCACCCGCCTGGAACCGCCAGGGTGACCGCGTTGTTTTCACCACGGTCACCGTTGATAAAAATAATCCTGGCACTCGTGTAGCCGGGGAAGACAGTGCAGCGCGTGTAGCGACGACCAAGCTGTATGTAGTCGACCCGCTCAAGCCTGAAAGCGCAAAAATTATTACAACCTTTGAAGGTGGCCGGGTTTCCAATGTGCGGTTTGTGCGCAACGATAAAGCGCTTGCCTATCTTGAGTATATTTCTGCTGCCGAATCGCATCTCTGGACCATGGATATTGCTTCCGGAAAAAAACACCGCCTGACGCCCGAGCCCAAAGCGGGTGATACGCCTGTCGCGTATTCAAGTGCCCGTTTTTCGCGTGACGGTAAAGGGTTTTACACCACCTCTGACAGGGGAAGTGAGTTTCGTCATCTTGTATATATTGATTTGGTCACTGGCAAAGAAGCCGTCTTGACAGCTCACCTGCCACACGATGTTAGTGATTTCGCCATCTCGTCCATGGCCAATCGAATCGCGTTTACCACCAATGAAGACGGCTCCTCCGTGTTGCGTTTTCTCGATTTGGCAAGTGGTAAAGAATTGCCAAGACCCGCGTTGCTGGCGGGTGAAATTTCCGGGTTACGCTGGAAATCCGGCGGTAATGAAGAGGATGGCGCGGTAGAAAGTACGACCGAAAAAATTGTTGTGGAAAAAAGCGCAATCAACATTGAAAATAAACCTGCTACTGAGATTAAAACGCAAAGCGAATTAGCTTTTAATTTGTCGTCTGCGCGCTCACCTGGCGAAGTTTATACCTTCAATTTAAGCACCATCAAAATGACGCGTTGGACCAATGGTTCCATACCGGGGCTCAGCCCGCTGGATTTTGTCGATCCTAAATTAGTTCGCTGGCAATCGTTTGATGGCTTGATGATCTCAGGCTTTCTTTATCAGCCCGACGAGAAAAAATTCCCCGGCAAGCGCCCCGTCATCATCAATATTCATGGCGGGCCTGAGGGGCAAGCACGGCCCGGATTTATTGCGCGCAATAACTATCTGGTGAACGAGATGGGCCTTGCGATTATTTATCCCAATGTGCGGGGTTCAAGCGGTTTTGGCAAAACTTTTTTGGCCATGGATAACGGCGTGAAGCGCGAGGATTCGGTTAAAGATATCGGCGCATTACTGACATGGATAAAATCGCAACCTCAGCTGGATGCTAATAAAATTCTGGTCATGGGCGGCAGCTACGGCGGCTATATGTCGCTGGCGGTGGCCACTCACTACGCAGATCAAATTGCGGGCAGTATTGATACTGTGGGCATTTCAAACTTCGTTACTTTTTTGACCAATACCGAAAGCTACCGCCGTGACCTGCGACGGGCAGAATACGGCGATGAACGTAATCCAGAGATGCGTAAATTTCTGGAAACTATCTCGCCGCTGACCAATGCCCACAAAATAATGAAGCCCTTGTTCGTGGTGCAAGGAAGGAATGATCCCCGTGTGCCTTACACCGAAGCGCTGCAGATTGTCGAGAAGGTCAAAAAACAGAATGTACCAGTATGGTTTTTAATGGCGATTGATGAAGGCCACGGCTTCGCTAAAAAATCGAATCAGGATTTTTTGTTTTATGCGCAGATTAAATTTATGGAGCAAATGTTGTTGAATTAAGCGCCCACAGCCAAATTGTTTTAGCCCATAAAAAACCCGCCAGCAATGGCGGGTTTTTTTACGTGTAATACATCAACTTGCTGCATGGTTCTGCAGCTGCACGTTAAGCATTTATTGGCCGAACTGCTCTTTCAAAAACGCTAACATCTGCGTGTACAGATCGACGTTGTTTTCGAGCTTGCCATAACCATGACCTTCCTTTTCCTTAATCACGAAAGCCTTCGCTGGATTGCCCGCCCGATCAAGCTCTCTGGCCATGCGACTGATCTGTGCAATCGGCACCCGAATATCATCTTCACCCGCGTACAAGAAGACAGGGCGTTTTATTTTGGATGCGTTAAACACCGGTGAAATGCTCTTGATTAGTGATGAATCGAGATTGGTGTCGCCGAGCACCGATTTCCAGTACGTCACACCCGCTGTGTTTTCGGCGCTATCACCGTCGCGTGAAGTGAGCTGATATTTGAAGTCGGTTACGGCCAGCCCTGCTACTGCACATTTCCACATATCGTTGTTGTTCACCAGCGCTTGCAGCGCCGCGTAACCGCCATAACTGGCGCCTGAAATGCAGACGTTTTTCGGGTCAACAAAACCTTGTTCAATACCCCATTTCAATGCGTCTTCATGATCGTTGGACATTTCACGCCCGACCGTGCCGAAGCCTGCATAATAAATTTTGGAGCCGAATCCCGGTGTGACGCGGAAGTTGGGCACAATCACGGCGTATCCGCGAGACGCAAATAGTTGACCTTCCTGATAGCCGAAACCTCTGCCCCAATTGTCAGCGCGTGCGAACGGTCCGCCGTGGACGTGGACAATGGTGGGCAGCTTGGTGCCGGGCTTATAGTTTTTAGGCAGGAAATAGTAACCGGGAATCTCCAGGCCATCGCGGGTCTTGAACGTCATGATGCCTTGGTCAACCAGCTTGCCGTCCAGCCATGGCTGCGAGCTGCCAATCGGTTCAAGCGTCTTGGCGGTTTCATCATGCAAATACCAGCGCACGGGTGAACTATCAGAGAACGACGTGACGATCAGTCGCTTACCATCCGGTGCGCGTCGAAAGCCGTTAATACGGTTTGGTAAGGCGGCATCAAGATTGCGTTGAATAGAGGCATATTTTTCATCCAGCCAAACCACCTCTGGTTTTGCAGCGGCCACCCGATAACCCAAAATTTTGTCTGTTTTGGAATCTGTAATGACGCCAGGCGCACCACTTCCGTCGGCTGCAGCACCCATATCATAGCGAGGGTGTTGCGCGATCAGCTCACCTATTTTTTTGTTGATAGGGTCATAACGAAAAACCCCCATCGTGTCGCGGTTACCGCCGTTGTAGGCGATTTGCAAACTTTGTTCATCGCTTTCAAAGGCCAGTGGTACAAAGGTCGAGCCTTTACTGCCGTCGTATCGGGCAATTTCATACCAATCTGTTTTATCATCTTTGCGGTAATAAACCACGGTAGTCAGGGTGTCTTTGATGTTGGCAGAAACCACGCGCGGCACCATTTTGCTATCCATGATCCAGCTGCCGGTTCGATCAGCCGGGCGGCCTTGGGTGAGTAAGACGTAGCGTCCGGTTTTGATATTAAGCCGGTATAGATCCTCAGAATCGGCTGAGGTCATATTGCCAGAAGCAATGACTTCATCTTCGTTACCCGGAATGGTGCGATATAAATCAAGGCCCCGAAAAACATATTGATTTTGCTTGCGAAATTCACGAACCGTCATTGACAGACGGCGAAATTCCTTGCCCTCACGGTTAATCACGAATAAGCCGCCGCCATCAAATTGGCCAGGGCCTGTTGGTGAATTAGCCTGGCCCAATGAATAAATAATGCGTTCATTGCCAACCCAAGTCGGGCCTAGTACATCGAAATCATCGTAGTTGGTTAAGGCTGAGGCCTTACGCGTTTCAAGATCGATAACCGCCAGATTCATGCGGCCTTTCAACGGCATGGTTGTTACCATATAACGGCCATTATTGGAAATATTGACACCGCTTAGCTGCGGCGGTCTGAGCAGTTCTTCAATCGTGACAGGCGAGGCGGCAGGCGCGTCTGTTTGCGCAAAAGCGCTTGTGGGGAATTGCCCCAGCAGGGCAGCGGTCGCCGCCAAAATAATGATTCCAAATCGCATCAGCATGCTAAATCCTTTTCTAAATTTGCTGGAAAATTATCGATGTTTGCAGAATTACTGTTAGGTCTGTTTAAGGCACGTCGTAGTCTAGGCGCGCCCCTGTTGTTTGGCAAGAGTTAGCGGCCTGCTTGCGACAATCAATCGAATCCTCTGATAAGCCCCAATAAATCGGCGACGATTGTCGTTGGCGCACGGCGGATGCAAAGTCAATTCTGGAATCAAAAAAATGAAACCCTAGCAAAGACGGCTCGCTTGGAGTATTTTGTGCTGCTAAGCCGCACGGGTGCTGGGGTTTAAAAACTTGGTTTGATCGATATCTTGCAGCGCTATCGTGCGGCTTTAACTGGAAGCTTTAATGCGGTATTTTTTTCGCGCCTACCTTCGATTCGGTTCCGTTCATGAGTCTGGTGATATTTTCTTTATGCCGCCAAATCAGCAACGCGCACATCACGATCACGGCGCATAAATAAGGCGTTAATCCGAATAAATAGAAGGTGTAGAACGGCGCAAATATCGCGGCGACCAGCGCGGCCAATGAAGAGTAGCGAAAGAAAAAAACAACGATGATCCAGGTAGCCAATGTCGCGAGGCCTAGCCACAGGTTAATGGCAATGAGTACGCCGGCTGCCGTGGCCACGCCTTTGCCCCCTTTAAATTTAAAAAACACCGGAAATAGATGACCGATGAAAACCGCGAACGCGACGCCCGCGAGGATAATTGACGACAATTCAAAGTCGGCCTGATAGTGTTGCGCCAACCACAGCGCAAACCAGCCCTTGGCGGCATCGCCCAGTAGCGTTAACAGGGCGGCGAGTTTGTTACCGGAGCGCAACACATTGGTCGCGCCCGGACTGCCGGAGCCATAGGTATGTGGATCGGGCAGGCTGAAAAGTTTGCTGACTATCACGGCGAATGAAAGTGAGCCGATCAAGTAAGCAATCAGAATAGCGATAATGCTGATCAGGGAATTTGTCATAGCGGTACTTTACAATATAAAAATAGCTTTTTTAACTGATACCTTTTGCAAGTGATGGGCGAGATCAATTTGGACATTATTTTTATTCGCGAACTACGCGCCGAAGCATGGATCGGCATCTATGAGTGGGAAAAGCTGAAGCCACAGACGCTGGATTTTAATCTGGAGATCGGGGTGGATACGCATCAAGCCGGATCGTCTGACAACATCGGCGACACCGTCCACTATGGCGAGGTAGTTGAACGTATTCGTGCCGACTTGAAAGACCAGCATTTTAAATTACTGGAAGCCCTAGCCGAGCATATTGCGACGGTGGTGTTGCATGATTTCAAGGCACACTGGATTCGCGTTAGTGTGGCCAAAATTGCGCATATACGGGGTGTGAAACTGGTCGGCGTTACGATCGAACGGCAGCGTGAAGCGGTCGCCATTCCCCTTGCCGCATCCGCTGCTAATGACGGTTCTGGCCCCGCCCGCGCAGATGCTTAAGTGGTTTCTGGTCATCACCATTGCCGTGCTGATGCTGGGTTGGTTAGCGCCGACATTATCAAAGCTCGGCCGGTGGCGCTTGCCCGGTGATTTACGTTTTACGCGCAATGGCCGCACCTACTATTTGCCGATTGTCGGCACGATTTTGATGTCGGTGCTACTCACACTGGTGATGCGCCTGTTCAGAATTTAGGGGTTATTCAGCTGGCGCTGCATTTACCAATGCCGCATTGATTAACACCGGTTGGGCCACGCGCATCACTTCACGCGGCGCTAATCCAACTAAAAATCCGCGCTTGCCACCATTGATTAATATTTTCTCTAGATCAAGAATGGTGCGTTCCATGTAGACCGGCATGGGCTTGCGTAAACCAAATGGTGAGCAGCCGCCGACCTGATAGCCTGAGTGTCGTGTTGCATCTTCCGGCTTGCAGGGGGCAACGCGCTTTACGCCAATCTGCCGGGCTAGTTCTTTGGTGGATACTTTGCAGTCACCGTGCATCAATACGCACAGCGGTTTTTGTGCGTCGTCTTCAAAAATCAGGGTTTTGACCACATGATGTTCATCCACGCCGAGCGATGTTGCTGAAACTGCGGTGCCACCATGCTCAATGTAGTCATACACATGTTCAGTGTAGGCAACCTTATGTTCTTTAAGCATGGCTGTGGCGGGGGTTTCGGAATGTTTGCTCATATCAATAGTGTAAAAACAAAATTTATCCGCGTGGATGGTGTTGGGAGTGCAGCAGTTTTAAACGCTCGCGTGCGACATGGGTATAAATTTGTGTGGTGGTGATATCTGCATGGCCGAGCAATAGCTGCACGACCCGCAAATCCGCACCGTGGTTGATCAAATGCGTGGCGAAGGCGTGCCGCAAGGTGTGCGGCGAGATCGCTTTATGGATGCCCGCACGTATGGCCTGCTGCTTGATCGTGTGCCAAAACATTTGCCGCGTCATGCAGGCACCGCGCTGGGTTACAAACAAGTCGGATGTTTTTTGTGCGCGCAGAATATCGGCACGTGCTTCGGCCAAATAGCGTTTGATCCAATCAGCCGCGACTTCGCCCATTGGCACCAGCCGTTCTTTATTGCCTTTGCCAATCACCCGCACTACATTCATATCAAGGCTCACCTGAGCGATTTTGAGCGTGACCAATTCAGTCACCCGCAAACCGGTCGCATATAAGGTTTCCAGCATGGCCTTATCGCGTATCCCCAGCGCGGTATTGAGATCAGGCGCATTCAGCAGCGATTCAACATCGGCTTCAGACAGTGATTTCGGCAGGCCGCGTGTCAGCTTGGGAGATTCCAGCCGGGTACTGGGGTCTTGGGTTATCAGGCGTTCCCGTACCAGAAACTGATAGAACCTTTTCATCGCCGAGGTCAATCGTGCCGTGGAGCGCGGGCTTGATTTGAGGGCTTCAATCCGATGGGCTAAAAACGCTTGTAAATCTGGCGCACTAATTTGCGCCAGGGTGGGCCGCTTGGCGGTGATGAGCCACGCATCAAGCTGTGAAATATCACGCCGGTAACTTTCAATGGTGTTCCGCGCCAGACCGTCGGAAAGCCACAAACTATCCGTAAATTGCTCAACCAGAGGATCCGACGAGATGACGGCGCCTATGGTGTCTATAGCGTCCATGGTGCCTGTTGTGTTCATACCAGCAAGTAGCCTTCATGGATCAACAGCCAGCGTTTAATCGCGAGCGGATCGTCTTGCTTGCCGCCCATAAATCCGCCGAGGCCATGGGCCGCCACGATGCGATGACATGGCACCACAATCGGTAACGGATTACGACCGCAAGCGGTACCGACAGCGCGCGGGCTGGAAGCAATAGACTCTGCGAGTTCACCATAGGTGCTGGTTTTGCCCGCCGTAATTTTTTGCATGCCGTGCCATACATCGAGTTGATGCTTGGTGCCTGAAAGTCGGATCGGCAAATCGAATTTGAATTTCGGGTTATTCAGATATGACATCAATTGCACCGCCGTAAGATGCGCGATGGTATTGAACGTAGGCGATTTGGCAGAGACACTGGCAGGCAGAAAATGAATCGCCTTCACAAAGGCATGGTCTGCAATTACACCCAGCGTGGCGAAAGGCGCTTTGATGCGGGCAGCGTATTGATCTAAATTTAATAGTGTGGACATGGCGTCAGACGTGCAGCGGTTGAGTTATATCCACTGCCGCTAATAGGTGCGCGGAACAGGGTTGATGCCGATAAATATGCGCTGCTCATGGGCTTGATTTGGTTTACCAGCTTAATGAATAAAGTATTTTATAGCCGCTGTCATGATGACTGCCAGAAACACGGTCTCAGCCACCATCAGCGCGACCGGTCGCCAGCCCAGTGCGACCAAATCTTTCAGCGCGGTGCGCATGCCGATAGCCGCAATCGCCATGACCAAAGCCACCCGTGATGTCTCGCTCGCCACGGCCAGCACTAATCGGGGAAGCACCACAAAACTATTGAGCACGACCAGCACCGCAAATAGCGCAACGAACCAGGGCAACAAGGGCGGGCGTTTTTGTTCCCTGCCTGCGTCAGGTCCTTGATGGGTGCGCCGCATCAGGATCGTCAGCCCTAAAATAATCGGTAACAGCATCGCCACGCGCAACAGTTTCACAATGGTGGCGACATCCCCTGCTTCCTTGCTGACGCTATAGCCTGCACCGACGACTTGTGCCACATCGTGAATGGTGGCACCGATAAAAATGCCGGCATCTTTTGCGTCCAGACCCAGCAAGCTGACAATAATGGGATACACCACCATCGCTATGGTTGAAAGAGCGGTGACCCCAATGACCGTAAAGCTGGTATCGCGTTCATGATGAGGATGTCGGGGTAATACGGCAGCAATCGCCAGCGCGGCCGAAGCACCACAAATGGCGACAGCCCCACCCGTCAGGACCCCAAAATGGCGTTGCGCATAGGTCAGCCTGACGGCGGCCGCACCAAATAAAATGGTTAGTACCACGCTGCCGATCACACACAGTGTTGTGGGCAGCCCCAGTGCGGCAATATCGCTGAAGGTAATGCGCAGCCCCAACAACGCTACACCCGTGCGCAAAATAATTGAGGCGCTAAACTGAATGCCCGGAACGGTTTTGCCTTCGTCACCCAGAAAATTGAGTGACATGCCCAGCAGCAACGCAAACAACATGGCGGAGGCCCCGTAGTGCTCTGATAAAAACATCGCCGCAATCGCGACAATGCCGGCGGCTATAAGGCCGGGGCATAAAGTTTTTAAAAACTTCAAAAATTTTAAAGATCCTATGGTTTTCAGAGGCATGAAATTTTAAATGGAGTGACAGTGCGCGAATAGTATTTTTATTCGGCTGTAATTTTGGCGGTACGAATAATGCTGCGCCATCGCTGAATTTCGGATTTCATATAGGCTTGGAATTCGTCGGGGCCCAGCCCGGTGGGGCGAAAACCGGCGGCAGCAATTTTATCGCGCACCTCTGGTTGCCGGATGACCTTAAGCGCATCCGCGGCAATTTTATTGATGATCGCTTTGGGGGTGCCCGTCGGCACCACCAGACCTGTCCAGTTTTCAACGACCACTGACGGATAGCCAGCCTCAGCCATCGTCGGTACATCCGGCAGCAACGGATGACGCTGTTTGCTGGCAACCGCCAGCGGGCGCAGCTTGCCACTGTTGAGGTGGGCTATTACTTCCGGGAGATTGGCAACAATCAAATCAATTTGTTTGCCCAGCAGGTCAGTCACTGCCTGCACGCCACCTTTGTAAGGCACGTGCTGTATGTCGACCGCGATCGCATCCTGCAGCAGCGCAAGACCCAAATGCGGTGGCGTACCGTTGCCGCTGGAGCCCGCGTTGAGCTTGCTGCTTTTGGCAAGCGCAACCAGATCTTTCATGGTGCGAACGGGGCTATCAGCATGTACCACCAACACCAGTGGGGAGGTGGCTAAACCTGCCACGGCGGTAAAATCTTTGTCCAGCACGTAGCCTGATTTTGGAAACAGGGTTTGATTGCCCGCATGCGCTAGTGTGATTGCCAGCCAGGTATAGCCGTCGTTAGGCGATTTTGCGACAACCTCTGCGCCAATATTTGCGTTGCCACCGGCGCGATTTTCTACCAGAATCGGCTGCTTCCAGGACTCGGATAATTTTTGCCCGATGATGCGTGCCATGGTGTCGGTAAGGCCACCTGCAGAAAAAGGCACCACATAGTGAATCGGTTTTTGCGGAAAATCGTTGGCCGCGGCCGTCATCGATAAAGTCGCCAGCAGAATCGTGATGGCGGCGGGCGCTCGCCAGAATATAGTGGTGATCCATAGTTTGAAAAATTTCATTTCAGTTTGGCCTCGATCATTTTATATATCGTCATGCATTCTATTTTACGCTGCTGCTGCCAGTTTGCTGATCGAGTCCTTCAGGGTAATGCCTTACAATGCGCGTATGTCTCTAGCTCTACTGCTCATTCCGGATTTTGCGCTGATTTTATTCGGCTTTTTTCTTAATCGCGTTACCGATTGGGGGCGGCATTTTTGGAGTGGGCTGGAGAAGCTGATTTACTATGTTCTGTTTCCGGCGCTGTTGTTTAATTCGATTGCAAAGACAAAAATCGATTTTGTAGCGGCCACGCCGGCGCTCAAAGTCGCGATTGCTACCGTCCTGATCGGGATGGTGCTGGCCTATCTGGCCAAATGGATACTCAGGCCCGATGAAAAAATATTTGCCTCCGGTTTTCAAACGGCATTCCGATTTAATTCCTATATTGGTTTGGCGATTGCAGGACGTTTGCATGGCGAGGCCGGCATTGCCGCATTTGCGATTGTGATTGGACTGGTGGTACCGCTATGTAACGTCGGCGCGGTATGGGCGTTGGCGCGCAACGCTCAAGCGAGTGTTGTCAAAGAGCTGGTGCAAAACCCGCTCATTATCGCCACGCTGGGCGGCGTGTTATTTTCGCTATTGGGTTGGTCGCTGCCGGAACCTGTGCAATCGCTGATCTCACGCCTCGGTGCTGCATCTCTCGCCTGTGGATTGCTGGCGGTAGGAGCGGCTTTGCAGCTCAAAGACGTCGGCAAGAATGCTATTGTGATTGGCTATTTTACAGCGGTGAAACTGATCGCCATGCCGATCGTGGCGATTGTGTTGGCGCGTGCGTTAGGGGTTACCGGTGTTTTTTTTGATATGGTGGTGTTACTGGCCGCATTGCCAACGGCGACCTCAGCTTATGTCATGGCGGTGCGAATGGGAGGCGATGGCAACTTTGTGGCGCAGGGTATTACCATTAGCACGCTGGCGGGAATGTTGGCGATTCCACTTTGGTTGAACTACGCACTATTAATTTGAACAGGAAAAAATATGCGACTAGATGATGAGCAAGAGAGTAGCGACATTGAAGATCGACGCGGCGGTG
>ENA-OFCI01000312-OFCI01000312.1-metagenomes-genome-assembly--contig:-NODE-312-length-31488-cov-4.252155_pt1 | contig 31488 bp, 23 predicted proteins | sample MGYA00153391_OFCI01 | MGnify analysis MGYA00153391
CGCGAGCCGAAGAGCAGCGCCACCGCGACGTCCGCACGACCGGCGAGGGCGCGTGCGAGGGTCTCTCGTAGAGCGTCGGTCACGACCGTGTCGCGCATGCCCGACAAATAGCACAGTCCGGCAGCACGCCCGCCGCCGCTAGGCGCGCCGGAAGGTCACGACGAGCACGTCGCGATGGGCAGGGAGTGCCGGGTCGAGGCGGCTGAGCGCGGTCACGCCGTGGAACACGCGGTGGTCGTCCACCAGCGCGGCGTCCATCGGCGCCTCCAGCGTGAAGCTGCCCAGCAGGGCGCGGTCCAGCCCGTGTATGCTCGTGGTGCCCGACGCGATGTTCACGCGACCGATCATCAGCACCAGCACCCAGTCCACCCCGTCCTGGTGCATGCCCTCGGGCGTTGGCTGGCCGGATTGGCCGGGTCGGGCCTCGATGCGGAACTGATGCGCTTCTACGTGCCAGGCCGATGCGGGGGTCAGGCCGTCGAACAGCGTGTGGCAGGTGCGCAGGATGGCCTGGAACGCGGCTGAGTCGGCGGCGGCGTTGGTCACCGGGTCGAACCAGCGGGCGATGCCGCCGTTCAGGGTGTTGAAGTCGCGGCTTTGGTAATGCGGCTGCGCCGGCTTGCGAACGGCGCCATCGCCCGACACGGCAAAGGCGGCGTGCCGGCGCTTCCGGTAGCGGCCACCGTCGGCCATGTAGGTGTCCAGGCCCAAATCGTCCCAGGTCCGGGCAAAGCCGTCCCAGTCCTGCAGGCCGCCCGCTTGCAGCACTGCCCGCATGTCCGGCGCGTGCACAAAGGCGAAGCCGGTGCCGCGCAGCGCGTCCGTCAGGTCGCGCAAATCCGTCATGCCGCTTGCTCCGCTGTTTGGGCCACGGCCGGCATCGGCGGCGGCGGGTTGTTGCTCAGCACGCGGTGTGACGTCAGCGGGCTTTCGATGGCCAGCTCGTCGAACCGCTCCGCCCCGAGCGTCGCCTCGACCGCGCCGGGCTGCGGCCCGTGGCTGTGCCCGCCCGGGTGCAGCGACACCGAGCCCCGGCCGATCCCCGAGCCGCGGCGGGCCTCGTAGTCGCCGGCGACGTAGAACATCACCTCGTCGCTGTCGACGTTGGAGTGGTAGTAGGGCACCGGCACGGCAAGCGGGTGGTAGTCGACCTTGCGGGGGACGAACGCGCAGATCACGAAGCCCGGCCCCTCGAACACCTGGTGCACCGGCGGCGGCTGGTGCACCCGCCCGGTGATCGGTTCGAAGTCCACGACGTCGAAGGCGTACGGGTAGAGGCAGCCGTCCCAGCCGACCAGGTCGAAGGGGTGCTCCGGGAGCACGTGCACCGTTCCGGTCAGCCCGCGGCTGCCCCGGTGCTTGACGTACACCTCGACGTCGCGCCCCTCGATGGTGACCAGGTCGCCCGGTGCCCGCAGGTCGCGCTCGCAGTACGGCGCGGACTCCAGCAGCTGCCCGTACCGCGAGAGGTAGCGGTGCGGCGGGGCGATGTGACCGTTCGCCTCGACCGCGTACAGCCGCAGCTCGCCGTCCGGTACCCAGCGGTGCGTCGTGGCCCGCGGCAGTACGACGTGGTCACCGGCATGCACCGCTAGTGGGCCGAACACCGTCTCGACGACCCCGGACCCGGCCTCGACGAAGAGGCACTCGTCACCGGTGGCGTTCCGGTAGAGCGGGCTCGGCGCACTCGCGACGACGTAGGAGATCCGGACGTCGGCGTTGGCCAGCACCAGCCGCCGGTCCCGTACCGCGTCGGCGCCGGGCGGGAAGGTCAAGTCGTGCAGCCTCAGGTGGCGCGGCAGCAGCGGCTCGTTGGGCACCGTCGCCTGGTCGGGCAGCACCCACGGCCGGGCGTCCACCAGCGCGCTCGGCAGGTGCCGGTGGTAGAGCAGCGAGGAGTCCGAGGAGAAGCCCTCCTCGCCCATCAGCTCCTCCGCGTACAGCCCGCCGTCGGGCCGGCGGTGCTGCGTGTGCCGCTTGTGGGGGACCTCGCCGACCCGGCGGTAGTGCGCCATTACAGGTTGCCCCGCTTGGCCTGCTCCCGCTCGATTGCCTCGAACAGCGCCTTGAAGTTGTTCTTGCCGAAGCCCAGCGAGCCGTGCCGCTCGATCAGCTCGAAGAACACCGTCGGGCGGTCCTGGACCGGCTTGGTGAAGATCTGCAGCAGGTAGCCGTCCTCGTCGCGGTCGGCCTGGATCTTCAGCTCGCGCAATATCTCGATGGGGACGCGGGTGTCACCGACGAGGTCGGGCAGGGTGTCGTAGTAGGAGTCCGGGGTCTGCAGGAACTCCACCCCCAGCTCGGCCATGGCGCGCACGCTGGCGACGATGTCGCCGGTCGCGAGCGCGATGTGCTGTACGCCGGGCCCGTCGTAGAACTCCAGGTACTCGTCGATCTGGCTCTTGCGCCGGCCCGGTGACGGCTCGTTCAGCGGGAACTTGACGCGGTGGTTGCCGTTGGTGACGACCTTGCTCATCAGCGAGGAGTACTCGGTGGCGATGTCGTCGCCGATGAACTCCTTCATGTTGGTGAAGCCCATCACCCGCTGGTAGAAGCCGACCCAGTCATCCATCTTGCCGAGCTCGACGTTGCCGACACAGTGGTCGATCGCCTGGAAGTACCGCTTCGGGTGGTGCGCCGGCTTGGCCGCGAACGAGCCCGTCGCCGCCGCGAAGCCCGGCATGAACGGGCCGTCGTACCGCGACCGGTCGACCAGCGTGTGGGTCGTCTCGCCGTAGGTCGCGAGCGTCGCGCTGCGCACCGTGCCGTGCGCGTCGACGTCGTTGTGCGGCTCGACCAGGACCGTCGCGCCACGCGTGCGGGCGTACGCCACGGCGGCGTCGACGTCAGGGACCTCCATCGCGAGGTCGACGACACCGTCGCCGTGGCGGCGTACGTGCTCGCCGATCGCGGTGCCCGCGTGCGCCTCCCCGGAGAGCACGAAGCGGGCCTTGCCGGAGCTCAGCACCCACTCGACGGCGTCGCGGGAGCCGGTCTCCGGCCCCCGGTAGGCCACGACCGTCATCCCGAAGGCACTGGCGTACCAGTGGGCGGCCTGCCGGGCGTTGCCGACCCAGAAGCGCACGTGATCCATGCCGCGGACGGGGAACGGGTCGGTGGCGTCGTCGTGAGCGACAGCGCCCACGAGCTCGTCCTGCACACGGGTGTCCTGTGCGAGCGTCATGTTGGTCATCGTGTCACCTGCCGATTCGCTCAGGGCTCCAGCGGTCAGGGCTCCAGCGCAAGCCGCAGCCCGATGCCCGCGAGCAGCTCCTGCGGTGACAGCCCCTCGTGCGCGGCCGCGGGGACGAGCAGCAGCGCCGCCAGCTCCAGCAGCCCGTAGAAGCCCTGCGCGAGCGCCCCGGCGCCCTCGTCGTCGATCAGCTGCTCGAGATAGTCACCGACCGTGTGCGGCTCGCCGCCCCCGCGGGCGGCCAGGAAGTCGGTCAGGGCGCCGACGGCGGCCGCGGCGGCCGCGCGGCTCCCGGGGGTGGTCACGCCGAGACCGTACGTCCGCGCCGCCGGCTCAGCGCACCTGCAGGACGACCTTGCCGACGTGCTCGGACGCCTCGACGACGCGGTGCGCCTCGCCGGCGTCGGCCAGCGGCAGCACCCGGTCGACAACCGGGCGCACCTCGCCGGCCTCCACGGCCGGCCAGACCCCCGCGAGCACCGCCTGCACGATCGTGGCCTTCTGCGCGGCCGACCGGGACCGCAGGGCGGTCGCGTGCACCGAGCCCCGCTTGGCCAGCAAGGCCCCGAGGTCGAGCTCGGCTTTTGCGCCGCCCTGCAGCCCGATGACCACCAGCCGGCCACCGTCGGCGAGCGCCGCGACGTTGCGTGCGAGGTAGGAGGCCCCCATCACGTCGAGGATGACGTCGGCGCCACCGGCCTCCCGCAGCACCGCCACGAAGTCCTCGTCGCGGTACAGCACCGCGCGCTCGGCTCCCAGCTCGCGTACCCGCGCAGCCTTCTTTGCCGACCCGACGGTCGTGAAGACGCGCGCGCCGTACCGGGCACCGAGCTGCACCGTCATCGTCCCGATCCCCGAGGCCCCGCCGTGCACCAGCAGCAGCTCGCCGGGCTGCAGCTGGGCCCGCATGAACACGTTGCTCCACACGGTGCAGGCGACCTCCGGCAGCGCCGCAGCCTGTACGAGGGTCAGCCCGGCCGGCACCGGCAGCAGCTGGGCGGCCGGCACGGCGACCCGCTCGGCGTACCCGCCACCGGCCAGCAGCGCGCAGACCCGGTCGCCGATCGCCCAGCCCGCGACACCCTCCCCCAGCGCGACGATCGTGCCGGAGCACTCCAGGCCGGGGTAGGGCGGCGCCCCCGGCGGCGGCGGGTAGTGCCCCATCCGCTGCATCAGGTCGGCGCGGTTGACCGCGGTCGCGGCGACCTCGACGAGCACCTCGCCGGGGCCGGCGACCGGGTCGTCGACCTCGGCCAGTACGAGCGCGTCGGGGCCACCGGGGGACGGGATCGTGATCGCCTTCATGCCGGCCACCCTAGGGTCGCGCTGTGACCGACTGCTTCTACCTGCCGCTCGATACTGAGGGGAGCCGTTTTCGCGCGACCTCGCACACCGTGGGGCCGTGGGACCAGCGCTTCCAGCACGCCGGGCCGCCGAGCGCCCTGCTGGGCCGCGCCCTCGAGGGGTGCGAGCGCCGGGACGACACGATGGTCGCCAGGGTGACCGTCGAGCTGCTCGGCCCGGTGCCGGTCGCCGAGCTGGCGTTACGGGTGCGGATCGTGAGGCCCGGCCGCAGCGTGGAGCTGGTCGAGGCGGCGCTGTCGGCGGGCGGCCGCGACGTCGCGCGGGCCAGCGCCTGGCGGGTGCTGCGTACGGCCAGCGAGCCGGTGCCCGACCGGCACGGCACGCCGGAGCCGCTGCCGACAGCGCCGGCCGAGGCGACCGGCCTGTGGGGCGGCGGCTACCTGCAGGCCGTCGAGTGGCGGGTGGTGCGGGGCGAGGGCTTCCTGTCGCCGGGGCCCGGCGCTGCCTGGGCGCGGCTGCGGCACCCGCTCGTCGACGGGGAGCCGCTCAGTCCTCTGCAGCGGGTGCTCGCGGTCGCCGACAGCGGCAACGGCCTGTCGGCCGAGCTCGATCTGGCGCACTGGCACTTCATCAACCCTGAGCTGACCGTCCACGTGCACCGCGAGGCCATCGGCGAGTGGATCTGCCTGGACGCCGCGACGGTCATCTCGACGGGAGGCGTGGGGCTGGCGACCAGCGTGCTGTCCGACCGGCTCGGACCGCTCGGCGTCGGTGCGCAGTCGCTGCTGGTCGCCCCGCGGGCCGCTGCGCCGTCAGCGGGCAACGGGCCCGGCGTCAGCGCGGCCCGGCCGCCCTGATGGCTGCCTCGATCTGCGGCACGTCACGGGCGCCGAGCAGGGCCAGCCTTGGCAGGGCGCCGCGGACCGCGGGCAGCAGCCGCAGCCAGCCCTGCGCGTAGACGTGCGCCTTGCGGGCGGCCAGCCCATCGGCCAGGCGTACGACGGCCGGGCCCAGCGGGTAGGTGCGGCCGAGCACCCAGGGCAGCCGGGCCCGCATCTCGCCGAGCCCGGGCCGGGCATCGGCCGCGCGCACCATGTCGGTGTCGGTCCAGCTCAGGTATGCCACGCCGACGTCGACGCCGTGGTGGCGCACCTCGCAGCGCAGCGAGTGCGCGAAGGCCTCGACGCCCGACTTGCTCGCGCAGTACGCGCTCATCATCGGCGACGGGATCAGCGCGGCGAGCGACGCGACCTGCAGCACGTAGCCGCGGCTGCCCACGATCGCCGGCAGAAACGCCCGGACCGTACGCACGCTACCCAGCAGGTTCACCTCGATGATCCGGTCGTACGTCCGCGGGTCGCTGTCCAGCAGCGGCCCGCCGTCGCCGATCCCGGCGTTGGCGACCACGACGTCGACCCGGCCGAAGTCGGCCAGTACCCGGGCGGCCACGATCTCGAGCGCCGCGGAGTCCGTCACGTCGACCTCGTACGCAGCGCTGCCGGGCAGGCTTGCGTTGACCGCCGCCAGCTCGACCGGCTCCAGGCCGAGCAGGGCCACCCGGGCGCCGCGTGCGGTGAGCACCCGGGCGAGCTCCGCGCCGATGCCGCGCGCTGCGCCGGTGATGACAACGACCTTGCCGGCCATCGACGGCTGCCCGCTCGTGACCTGCCCTGTCGTCCGCACGACGGCATCGTAGGACTCGACGGGAAGCGCCTGAGCCGCCTGCTGCTCGTCGAGGTGGACCGCTGGCAGGTCGAGGCCTTCCGCGACGTCACCCGCTCCGCGCTGGCGGCGATGCGCAGTTGGCCGGCCTACACCGCGAGCGGCAGCTCGACCACGAAGGTCGCGCCCTCGCCGGGCGGACTGCGTACGCCCACCCGGCCGCCGTGGGCCTCGACGACGGCCCGCACGATCGACAGCCCCAGCCCACTGCCTCCGCTGGCCCGGGTGCGGGCCGTGTCGGCGCGATAGAAGCGCTCGAACACCTGCCCGGCCTGCGCAGGGGTCAGCCCCGCGCCGGCATCGGCGACCTCCAGCACCGCCTGCCGGTGCGCGGTGTGCAGCCGGACCGTCACCGCGGTCCCGGACGGCGTGTGGGTGACGGCGTTGCCCAGCAGGTTGACCATCACCTGCCTGAGCCGGGCCTCGTCGCCCAGCACGACGGGTGCGGCACTGTCCGGGGCGACGTCGAGCCGGATCGTGCGGTCCGGCGCCACGGCCTGCGCGTCGTGCACCGCGTCGGCCGCCAGCTGCAGGAGGTCGACCCGGGCGCTGTCGAGCGGGCGCTGCTGGTCCAGCCGGGCCAGCAGCAGCATCTCCTCGACCAGGTTGCCCATCCGACTCGCCTCACCCTCGACCCGGCCCATCACGCGGTCCAGGTCCGCGCCGACCGGTACGCCGCCCTGCCGGTACAGCTCGGCGAAGCCCCGGATGCTGGTCAGCGGGGTCCGGAGCTCGTGGCTGGCGTCGGCGACGAACCGCCGCAGCTGGGCCTCGGACTCCCGGGCTGCCGCCTCGGACGCTGCCTGCGCCCCGAACGCCCCCTCGATCCGGCCCAGCATCGAGTTGAACGCCAGCGCGAGGCGGCCAACTTCGGTGCGGTCGTCCTGGCGGGGCACCCGCAGCGACAGGTCACCGCCGGCGATGGCCGCGGCGGTCTGCTCCACCTCGCGCAGCGGGCGCAGGCTCGTTCGTACGACGCCGTACGCGACGCCGGCCAGCAGCAGCAGGACCGCGAGCGCGACGACAACCTCGGTCTTGACCAGGTTGGCGACCGGGTCGTCCACCGCCGAGAGCGGCGACCCGAACACGACATTGCTGCCGTTGGGCGCGGTGTACCTGATCGCGCGCCAGCGGCCGTCGCCGGACACGGCATCGGTGCTGAACGCCTTGCCGACCGGCGGGTCCGCCGGCAGCTTCGGCGCGGGGACGCCGAGCGGCACCTCGCTGGACGTACCGTCCGGGTCGGTCACCAGGATGTAGAAGCGGTTGAGCTGGTTGACCTCACCGCGTGATCGCACCCGACCGGGCCCCTCGCGCAGCCCGGGCGACACCGCAGCCACCGCCCCGACGAGGTCGTTGTCGACCCGGTCGAGCAGGTAGCTGCGCAGGACGGTCGTCGTGGCCAGACCGGACAGTGCCAGGCCGATCGCCACCAGGACCAGCACGGAGGCGACCAGCGTGACCCGCAGCGGGAGTGCGAGGCGGCTCCCTGGGCCGGGCCGGGCGGGGCGGGTCACAGGGCAAGTCTGCCGCGCCAGGCTGCGAGCAGGCTGTGAGCGCACTGGACGTCCGGCAGCGCTTTGCCAGCGGGCACACAGCGGGCTCCCAGCCGGTGTCGTCATGCTGACGGTCATGACGCCGAGCGCAGGAACACGGGTAACCACTGCCGAAGCACGCCTGCTGGTCGTGGACGACGAGCCGAACATCTTGGAGCTGCTGAGCGTCGCGCTGCGCTTCAACGGCTTCGAGGTCGCGACGGCAACCAACGGCCAGCAGGCCTTGACCACGGCGCGCACGTTCAAGCCCGACCTCGTCGTCCTGGACGTGATGATGCCGGAGCTGGACGGATTCGAGGTGGTCCGCCGGCTGCGGGGCGAGGGCACCCGGGTGCCGGTGCTGTTCCTCACGGCAAAGGACGGCACCGAGGACAAGGTCACCGGCCTGACACTCGGCGGGGACGACTACGTGACCAAGCCCTTCAGCCTGGAGGAGGTGGTCGCCCGGATCCGGGCGGTGCTGCGGCGTGGCGGGGTGGCCGCCCGGCCGGCGGGCTCGCGCCTGGTGTTCGCCGACGTCGAGCTCGACGAGGACAGCCACGAGGTCTGGAAGGCCGGTACCTCGGTGCCGGTGAGCCCGACCGAGTTCAACCTGCTTCGGTACTTCATGCAGAACCCCGGCCGGGTGCTCAGCAAGGCGCAGATCCTGGACCACGTCTGGCACTACGACTTCGGCGGCGAGGCCAACGTCGTGGAGTCCTACGTGTCGTACCTGCGCCGCAAGGTCGACACCACCGAGCCCCGGCTGCTGCACACGCTGCGCGGCGTCGGCTACGTCCTGCGGGTGCCGGCGGTCTGAGTCCGCGGGCCCCGGGCTCCCGCCGCCTCGTACATTGTGTGCTTATGCAGAAATGTAAGCACACAATGTTCGGGCATATGGGCCTCTCTGGGCGTGTTGTCGGCCGGCTGGACGGCAGTTTGTGTGTTCCTCATCCGGCGCCAACACACAAACTCCGATAAATCTTGGGATCCGGACCTGCTGCGGCCGATGCTGGCCACCTACGGCACCGCTGGACACCGCTGCGGCCTGCCTCGGGCTCGCGGACCGAGCCGGACTCACAGGCAGTTGACAGGCGGATGGGCTGTCCCGGCGATGGGACCTGCCGCAGCATGATGGTGCGCGATATCCGCGCACCGGAGGAGGACGACCGTGGAGCAGCACACCGACCAGCCCGGTGACGACCTGCCCGGCACCGACGGACCGGCCGACGTGATCGGCACCGACGCGCCGGGCCGCAGCGGGCGTACCCGGCGCGGCCTCGCCGTCGCCATCGGCGCCGTGCTGCTCGCCACCGCGGGCGGGGCGGCGGCCTGGGCTGCGAGCACGACGTCCACCCCGACTCCCTCGGCCGCGACCCCCGCCGCCCCAGCCCCCGGCGGACCGGACGCCGACAACGACGCAGGCCACGGCGCCCGCAGGCATGGCGGGTTCGGCGGGGCCCTGCACGGTGAGCTCACGGTGCCGGACGGCGCGTCAGGCTTCCAGCAGATCCTCATCCAGCATGGCGCGGTGACGAAGGTGTCCGCGACGAGCCTGACCGTGCAGAGCGCCGACGCGTACGTGAAGACCTATGTCCTCACCGCCGAGACGCTCGTCAACGGTGCGCGGGCCGGCGCCTCGAGCCTGGCTGTCGGGGACACCGTCGGGGTGCTCGCCAAGGCCGACGGCACGGCGACCCGGGTCAGCAAGCGCGGCATCCGTCCGCAGGGGGCTCCTGACTCCGGGATGCCCGGCTTCGGGATGCCCGGCTTCGGGATGCCCGGCCTCGGGATGCCGGACCCGCACCGGCGCCCCGGTCAGGCACCGAGCGCCTCGCCGCCGGCTCCGGCAGCGCCCAGCCCGTCAGCCACGGGCAGCAGCTCCGGAGACCTTCCTCGCGTCGTTCCCGGCTCGCTCGCAGCCTGACCGGGCGCAGCTGGTAGTCGGTTCCCATGCCGTTCCCAGCCCGGTCACAGTCGATGCCGCCAGGGTGGGGCCTACCAGCAGCCCGGGAGGCTCCGTGACCAGCACCGCCGCACCTGTCCGCCCGCCGACGCAGGCGGCCCGCGTCCAGCGCGGCTCCGGTCGGGTGACTGCGCCGTTGGTCGGCGCGCTGGTCCTGGTCGGCTGGCTGCTGGTCCTGGCCCTGTGGGTACGGGCGGCCGACGGCTCTTCGGGTGCCGGGGCCGCCCTGACGGCCCTCGGCCGGCTCGCCGGCCTGCTCGGCGGCTACGCCGTCATCGTGCTCGTGGTGCTGATGGCCCGCGTCCCCTGGGTCGAGCGCGGAATCGGCGCCGACCGGCTGGCCCGCTGGCACTCCCGAGGCGGCCGGTGGACCGTCGGGCTGCTGACCGCCCACGCGCTGCTCATCACGTGGGGCTATGCGCTCTCCGCCCGGGCCGGGGTGCCCGCGGAGGCCTGGCGGCTGGTGACCCGCTATCCGGACGTGCTGGCCGCCACGGTCGGCCTCGGGCTGTTCCTGGCGGTCGCGGCGATGTCGGTGCGGGCCGCGCGGCGCCGGATGGCCTACGAAACCTGGTACTGGCTGCACTTCTACACCTACCTGGCGACGGCACTGGCCTTCGCGCACTCCTTCGCCACCGGGTCGGCGTTCATCGACGACCGGCTCGCGAGGGTGCTGTGGTCGCTGCTGTACGGCGTGGCGGCCGTGGCCGTCCTGGCCCGGTTCGTGACGCCGGTGTTGCTCGGGCTGCGGCACGACGTACGCATCGCCGCCGTGCACCGGGAGGCCCCGGGGGTCGTGTCGGTCGAGCTCAGCGGTCGGCGCCTGGACCGGCTCGGCGCGCAGGGCGGCCAGTTCGTCCGGCTGCGCGTCCTGGACCGGCAGGGCTGGTGGCAGTCGCACCCGTACTCGCTGTCGGCGCCGGTCACCGCGAACCGGCTGCGGGTGACGGTCAAGGCGCTGGGCGATGAGAGCCGGCGGCTCGCGGGGCTGCGGCCGGGCACCCGGATGTCGCTCGAGGGGCCCTACGGCGCGCTCACCGCGGCGGTACGCACCAAGCCCAAGGTGTTGCTCCTCGGCGCCGGCATCGGCATCACTCCGCTGCGGGCGCTGTTCGAGGAGCTCAGCGGCGACGTCGTGCTGGTGCACCGCGCGCATCGCCAGCAGGACCTGGCGCTGCGTGCGGAGGTGGAGCTGCTGGCCGGCCGGCCGGGCCGGGTCGCCCACCACGTCGTGGGCCCGCGCGGCGGCCCCCGCGACGTGACCCACCCGGTCGGGCTGCTGGCGCTGGTCCCGGACGTCGCTGACCGCGACGTCTACCTCTGCGGGCCGGACGGCTTCACCGCCGCCGCCCGCAGGGCACTGCGGGTGGCGGGTGTACCGGACCGGCAGGTCCACGCAGAGTCCTTCGCGCTGGACGGCAGGTCATGAAGCGGGCCGCCCTCGCCCTCGCCGGCACCGCCGTCGGGCTCACCGCGGTCCTGACGTACGCCACTCCGCCGGTGCAGGCGCTCACCGCTGGAAACGCCACCCAGACCGGCACGACGACCGGCACCGTGGGGGCGACGACACGGACGCTCATCGGCGCCGTCGCGCACACCCGCTGGGGGCCCGTGCAGGTGTCCGTCGTGCTCACGGGCAGCTCGGTCACGCAGGTTCAGGTGCTGCAGTCGCCGTCGGGCAACGGTCGCGATGCGGAGATCGGGGCGTACGCGCTGCCGCTGCTGAAGGCCCAGACGCTGCACCTGCAGAGCGCCGACGTCGACGTCGTGTCCGGGGCGACCTACACCAGCGAGGGGTACCGGACGTCGCTGCAGTCCGCCTTGGACCAGCGGTGACGCGCGCCGTCAGCCCCCCGCACGCCGGGACGGTGCACGTCGAGCACGTGATGGGCACGGTGTTCAGCCTGGACCTGCGCGACCCGGTGCCGCCGGCTGCCGTCGAGGCGATCGTCGCCATGCTGCACCGGCTCGACGAGCTGTGCAGCACCTACCTGCCCGGCAGCGAGGTGAGCAGGCTGCGCAGGGGTGAGCTTGAGCTCGCAGACGCCGACCCGGACGTACGCGGGGCCGCGGAGCTGTGCGAGCAGGCCCGCGAACTCACCGGTGGCTGGTTCGACGCGGCCGCCGACGGGCTGTTCGACCCGTCCGGGGTGGTCAAGGGCTGGGCGGTGGAGCGGGCCGCGGCTCTGCTGGTCGCCGCGGGCAGCCGGCGGCACAGCGTCAACGGCGGCGGGGACGTCGCGGTCGGGCTGGGCCCGGAGCCCGGGCGGCCCTGGCGGGTCGGGGTCGCCGACCCCCTGCACCCCGGTGGGCTGCTGGCCGCCGTCCGGCTCGAGACCGGAGGAGTCGCCACGTCCGGGACCGCCGAACGCGGCGGCCACGTCCTTGACCCGCGGACCGGTCTGGCGGCGCGCGGCCTGGCCGGCGTCACCGTCGTCGGGCCGTCCCTGCTACGGGCCGACGTGCTGGCGACGGCCGCGGTCGCTGCGGGGCCCGCGGGCGCACCGGAGCTGCTCCGGAACCAGCCCGGCTACGAGTGGCTGCTGGTGACCGCCGATGGCCGGCAGGTCGTCAGCCCCGGCTGGACCGCCCTTACCTGACGGCGCCGGCGCCTTCTCGTACTCACTGAGCCCCGGTCGCCAACGATCGTTCGGCGGACTCGCGGATGACCTGGTCGGCCCCGAGTGGACCGGGCCGCCCGAGACGTACCAGGGCCATCCGCGCCGCCACCTGCTGCTGGGTCGCCGTGCGCTCTGCGCGGCCCCTACCCAGAAAGCTCACCGTCCAGTGCAGCAGCGTCGTGAGCCGGTTCTTGAAGCCGATGATGTAGACCAGGTGCACCGCGAGCCACATCAGCCAGGCGAGAAACCCCGCCAGCCGGATGTGTTCGCCGATGGCGGCGACGGCCTGGAACCGCGAGATGGTCGCCATGTTTCCCTTGTCGCGGTATTTGAATGCCGGCTGCGGTCGGTCGCCACGCTGCCGCCGCGCGATGGTGTCGGCCGCGTGCCGGCCGCTCTGGATCGCCACCTGCGCGACCCCGGGCAGCCCCAGCAGGGCCATGTCGCCGATGACGAAGACGTCGGGGTGCCCCGGCAGGGTGAGGTCGGGCTGCACCTCGACCCGGCCGGCCCGGTCGGTGTGAGCCCCCGACTGCTCAGCGAGCTGCGCACCGAGCGGGCTCGCGGCAACCCCGGCCGCCCAGACCTTGGTGACGGCCTCGATCCGGCGGCGGCGGCCGTCGTGGTCCTGCACGATCAGCCCGGTCGCATCGACGTCGACGACCATCGCGCCGAGCTGCACCTCGATCCCCAACGCCTTCAGGTGCGCCTCGGCCTTGGCCGACAGCTTGTCGCCGAACGACCCGAGCACGGCGTCGGCGCCGTCGACCAGCACGATGCGGGCGGTACGCGGATCGATGCTGCGGAAGTCACCCGGCAGGGCGCGCCGCGCGAGCTCGGCGATCTGGCCGGCCATCTCGACGCCGGTCGGGCCGGCGCCGATCACAGCGAAGGTCAGCAGGCGGTCGACCAGGGCCGGGTCGTTGGACAGCTCAGCGAGCTCGAACGCCCCGAAGATGCGCCCGCGCAGCTCCAGGGCATCGTCGATGCTCTTCAGCCCGGGAGCGTGCTCGGCGAAGTGATCCTTGCCGAAGTAGGACTGGGTGGACCCCGCGGAGACGATCAGGCTGTCGTACGGCGTGACGGTGTCGCCGAGCACGCTCACCGAGGTGACCGTGCGGGCTGCCAGGTCGATGTGGACGACCTCGCCCAGCAGCACCGTGGCGTTGCGCTGCCGGCGCAGCACCTCGCGGGTGGCCGGCGCGATCTCGCCCTCGGACAGGATCCCGGTCGCCACCTGGTAGAGCAACGGCTGGAACAGGTGGTGCGTGGTGCGGGCGACGATCGTCACGTCGACGTCGGCCCGACGCAGCCGCTTGGTGGCGAACAGCGCTCCGAAACCGGAGCCGATCACGACGACGCGGTGCCTGCTGGTGCTCATGACCCTCCTCGCCGGCCCGAGGTCCGGGACACCTTCAGCCTAGGCTGTAGGCCGGGTCACGGCTGACCCGCGACGGAGGTGCTCCAGATGACGAAGAGCCCGACCCCGACCGCCCCGCAGGACACCCGATGAGCGCCGAGCCGGCCATGGAGCCGCCCGGCGCCGCTGGGACGGGCAGCCTGGACGCGCTGCTGTCGGACTCCGTGGGGTCTTCGGTACGGCAGTTCCTGCCCGGCCGGGCAGCGCTGGTGCTCGCCGCCAAGCTGGCAGCCCGCCCGCTGACAGTGACCCGACGCTCGGCCGGCCTGACCCGGGAGCTCGCGCGAATCGTCGCGGGACGGTCCGAGCTCGAACCCGCCAAGAAGGACCGGCGCTTCGTCGAGCCGGGCTGGAGCGGAAACCCGGTACTGCACCGGGTGGTGCAGGCCTATCTCGCCGCCGGGCTCACCGTCGAGCAGCTGCTCGACGACGCCAACTTGGACTGGCGCGACGACCGGCGGATGCGCTTCGTGGCCGACAACCTGGTGGCGGCGCTCGCGCCGAGCAACAACCCGCTGCTCAACCCGGCCGCTCTCAAGGCAGGCCTGGACACCGGCGGCAAGAATTTCCTGCGTGGCGGCCGGCAGTTCGTCAGGGACATGGCCACCAAGCCACGGATTCCGCAGATGGTGGACCGGGACGCCTTCAAGGTCGGCGGTGACATCGCCGTCACCGAGGGTCAGGTGGTGCTGCGCACCCGGGTCTTCGAGCTGCTGCACTACACGCCGCGTACGCCGCAGGTCCACCATGTGCCGCTGCTCGTCGTCCCGCCGATGATCAACAAGTACTACATCGCCGACCTGGCCCCCGGGCGCAGCATGGTCGAGCACTTCCTCGACGCCGGCCTGCAGGTCTTCGCGATCTCGTGGGTCAACCCCAGCGCGGATGACCGCGACCTCGGGCTGGACGACTACGCCGGCTCGGTGGTTGCGGCCATGGACGCGCTGGAGGACATCACCGGCGCGGACCGGGCATTGCTCTTCGCGCTGTGCGCCGGTGGGATCGTCACGAGCACGGCCGTCTCGCACCTGGTGGCCACCGGTCGCCAGGACCGCGTCGCCGGGCTCACCCTCGGTGTCACCGTGCTGGACCAGCAGCACGCCGGCACGATCGGCTCGCTGGTCGACGCGCCCACCGCGGCTGCCGCTGCCGCGCAGTCCCGAAGCCGGGGCTACCTCGATGGCCGGTCGCTGGCCGGGGTCTTCGCCTGGCTGCGCCCCGACGACCTGGTGTGGAACTACTGGGTCAACAACTACCTGCTGGCCAAGAAGCCACCGGCGTTCGACGTGCTGTTCTGGAACGCCGACACCACCCGGATGCCGGCCAGGCTGCACGGTGACTTCCTGCAGCTGGCGATGACCAACTCGCTCGTGCACCCCGGCAAGGCGGTCGTGCTGGGCAGCCCCGTCGACCTTTCCAAGATCGAGGTCGACACCTACAACCTCGCAGGCATCGCCGACCACATCTGCCCCTGGGAGAACGTCTACCGCAGCGGTCGGCTGTTCGGCTCGACACCGCGCTTCGTGCTGTCGACCAGCGGCCACATCGCTGCCCTGGTCAACCCGCCGGGCAACCCGAAGGCGACCTTCCGGGTCGCCGACGAGTTGCCCGCCGACCCGGACGAGTGGCTCGCGTCCGCGACCACGCACCGGGGCTCCTGGTGGCCCGACTGGACTGCCTGGGCGACCGCCCGCGCAGGCGCCCTCGGTGACCCACCTGCCGAGCTCGGTAGCGCGCAGCACCCGCCGCTTTGCGCGGCGCCGGGCACCTACGTCTTCGTGACCTGACGGGGCCGTCGTGCCGGTCGTTCCCGTCCACCGCGGCCGGCTGCACGTCGAGCAGGTCGGCTCCGGCGAGCCGCTGCTGCTGATCACCGGCTTTGCGATCAGCGCCGCGGTCTTCGAGCCGGTCCTGCCGCTGTACGGCCGGCGTTTTGCTGTCACGACGTACGACAACCGCGGCGCGGGCCGCAGCTCCGGCGCCCGTCCCGGCCTGTCGATGGGCCGGCTCGCCGCCGACGCGGTCGAGCTGATGGACGCCCTGGGCATCGACAGCGCCCATGTCTACGGCCTGTCGATGGGCGGGATGATCGCCCAGGAGGTGGCCCTGCGCTTTCCCGACCGGGTCCGCGGGCTGATCCTCGGCGCAACCTCGTCGGGCGGCCCGCACGCGGTGCTCCCGGTTCGTGAGCTGGCTGCCCTGGCCGGTCACCTGCCGGGCCCGCTGGGAGGGGCCCGCGCCCGGGCGCTGGCCGCCGCGCTGTTCTCCCCCGGCTTCCGGGACCGTCAGCCCGACCAGGTCAGGGCGCTGCTGCCGTACTTCGCGCGGTACCGCGCCCGGCCGGCCGGCGTGGCCGCGCACTGGTGGGCCAGCGTCTACCACGACACCTGGTCGCGGCTGCCGGGCCTGTCCCGGCCCACGCTGGTCATGCACGGCGGTGAGGACGGCCTGACCCCGCTGGCCTCCGCCCGGCGGCTGGCCGACCGCATCCCGGGTGCCGAGCTGGCCGTCGTGCCGGGAGCGGGCCACGCCTACCTGCTGGAGGCACCGCAGGTGGCGTACGACCTGTTCGCCGGCTGGCTGGACCGGGTCGGACCGATCGGGCCCGGGAGCGCTCCTTCGCCGCTCGCCGCCCGGGTCGAGCCGCTGCACCGCGGGCTGCCCGCGAGCGCGCTGCGTACCGCGCGAAGCGCGCTCGAGGTGATTGCCGGCCGCTGGTAGCGGTGGGCGCTACGGGGCCAGGGCGTGCGCCACCGCCCGGTACGCGTGCCGGTTGAACGCCAGCCCGACGTGGCTGCCGCGCACCTGCACCGAGCGTGCGTACGGCACCACGCAGGATCGCCAGCGCACCACGCCGTCCCCCTTGGACCACACCGACGTCATCGGCACCGCCGCCGGCCAAGGCGCGGTGTAGTCGCGCACGAACGGGCAGTCGCAGGTCGTGGTGAGGCAGCCGCGCCCGGCCGTGGTCGGGCTGACCCGGCGCAGCACGCTGCGCACTGCGGCGACCGCGGCCTTGGTGGGGATCGAGATGTCGAATGGCTCGTCGAGACCGGCGCCGAGGGAGACGACCGCCCGGACGCCGTCCGGGTGCCGGGCGGCGAGCGCCTTGGCGAAGTGCCCGCCCCTGCTGTGGCCGACGATGGCCACCGGTCGGCCGGTACGCACATGCAGGCGCAGCAGGACCCGCTCGAGCCGGTCGACGGCGCGGTCGGAGCAGTCCACGTTCGCGACGATGCCGGCGCCGTACGCGTCGTGCCCGATCCGGCGCAGGAATCGGGACATCACCGATAGCGAGGAGTCTCCCGCCAGAAACCCCGGGATCAGCAGCACCGGGCCGCCGTCGCCGTGCGGGACACCTCTGCCGGTGTAGACCGGGTCGATCAGCAGCCGGGCGAGCTCGGCCTGCCAGCGCACCTCGGCGAACGGCCGGCCCCACCAGGCGGGCTCGGAATGCGCCGGCGCCGGTACCGGATCGAAGGACGACTGCATGACGGCATCGGGCAGCAGCTCGGAGAACAGCTCGGCCGCCCCGGAGGTCTCGGAGGACATCGGCCCAGAATAGTGCGTTAAAGCCCGATCAGGCCGGCCGCCAGCTGCGGCATGTCGCGGCCCTGCGCGTCCGGCGGCACGAACACCGACGGCCACGGCACGCCGACGCGGTCGACCCAACCGGTGAGCAGGCCGGCCTGCTTCGCGCCTTCGAGGTCCCACGGGTGGACGGCGAGCATCGCGGCCCGGTCCGGCGCGACCCGGCATTGTTCGAGCGCCCAGCCGTACGCCTGCGGGTGCGGCTTCCAGCGGCCGGCGTCGTCCACCGACAGCCGCGCCTCGACCAGGTCGGCGACGCCGTCGCCGTCGAGCAGCCGGGCGGCGAGCGCCGCCGAGCCGTTGGTCAGCGTCACCAGGCGTACGCCGGCCTCGGCGAGGACGCGTAGACCGGGCGCGACATCCGGGTGCAGCCGCAGGTCGGGGAACCCGGCGAGGACATGCCGGGACGCCTCCTCGACGCTCATCGTCAATGTCAGCGGAGTGAGCAGCGCCTGCAGGACCCCGGTGCCGACGTCGGGGAAGCTGGCCACCGAGCCGGTGACGGCCAACGCGAACCCGTCGCGCAGCGTGCCGGCGAACCACACGTCCAGCAGGTGGGCGGGGGCGCCGACGTCGACGAACCGCTGCCGGAGCGGCGTCATGTCAGACAGCGTCTCGTTGACGTCCAACACGACCAGCTCGACCCGACCCATGACGACCCCTCCCGTGACCCGTCGCCGGGCCGGCCCGCTCGCAGATGCGCGAGACTGGGCAATCATCCCGCACCCGCCCGGAGGATCGCCGTGAGCCTGCGTTCGTTGCGCCGCCTGCTGCCGAACAGGCCGGCCGCCGTCATCGACGACGGCCTGTGCGCGGAGCTGCGCGACGCCCCGGAGGACGCCGAGCCCGTTACCCCGGCGGGGTGTGCGGAGTGCCTCGCCCAGGGCAGCAGCTGGGTGCACCTGCGGCTGTGCCTGTCCTGCGGGCACGTCGGCTGCTGCGACTCCGGGGACTACAAGCACGCCCGGCAGCACGCTGGGGCGAGCGGGCACCCGGTCATGCGCTCGTTCGAACCCGGGGAGGCGTGGCGCTGGTGCTACCTGCACGAGCTCCTCGGCTGACGGCCGGGGTCACGGCAGGCTGAGCGCCGCCTCCTCCAGGTCGAGCGCCCGCTGCATCTCGCGCATCACCTCGTCCGGCAGCCGCCCGCCATCACGTAGCCGCAGGAGCTCGGCGCGCTCCGCCTCGAGCATCAGCACGCGCAGCCGCCGCCAGGCCGCCGACGGGGTTTCGGTAGCTGCACCGCCGACCTCCCCGAGCCGCTCCCAGCGGGCGTCTGCGCGTGCCTCAGCGACCCGTCGCAGCCGGTCGGCGACCGGGGCGTCATCGGGATCAGCCGCCACCGCTTCGTCGAGTCGGGCCAGCGCGGCGCGTACCGCCGACTGCTGGGCCGACGCCTGGGCGAGCAGCAGGCCCTGGCGGTCCGGCCGCAGCCCCAGCGCGCGCAGCAGCCGGCCGAACGTCAACCCCTGCAGCACCAGGGTGCTGAGGATGACGACGAAGACCAGAAACAGCAGCAGATCGCGCTGCGGGAACGGCGTGCCGACGTCGGTCTCGAGCGGCAGCGCGAACGCCGCAGCCAGCGACACCACCCCCCGCATCCCTGCCCAGCACAGCACAGCGACCGTGGAGCCAGGGGGCGCTGGATCTCGCTCGCGCAGGCGCCGGCTCAGCCGCCGCGGCAGGTAGGTCCCCGGTATCACCCACAGGGGGCGTGACAACAGGACGGTCAGGACGACCGCGAGCCCCCATACCGTGAGCTCACCCGGCCCGTACGCGCCGAGCCCAGCCAGGATCCCGGGCAGCTGCACGCCGATCAGCAGGAACACGCCGCCCTCCAGCAGGAAGACCACGAGCCGCCAGACGGGCTGGGTCTGCAGGCGCGAGGTCGACGACAGCAGGGTCGGGTTGGCGTGCCCGAGGACCAGGCCGCAGACGACGACCGCGAGGACGCCGCTGACGTGCAGCCGCTCAGCGGGCAGGTAGGCCAGGAACGGCGTCGTGAGGGACAGCACGTTCTCCACGAGCGGCTCCTCCAGCCGCCGCCGCACCTGCTTGATGAGCCAGGCGACCGTCAGGCCGACGGCGAGGCCGCCGAGGGCGGTGCGGACCAGCAGCCACGCAGTGCCCACGGCGGAGAAGTTCCCGCCGACGGCAACGGCGACGGCGACCTGGTAGAGCACGAGGGCGGTGGCGTCGTTGAGCAGCCCCTCGCCCTCGATGAGGGTCTGCAGCCGGGCGGGCATCCCGACCCGGCGGCCGATCGAGATCGCCGCCACGGCGTCCGGCGGGGCCACGATGGCGCCGAGGGCCAGCGCGGCGGCCCACGGCAGCCCGGGCACGACCAGGTGCGCGACCGTGCCGACGGTCAGGGCGGTGAACGCGACCAGGCCGATCGACAGCAGCCCCACCGGCCGCGCATTGCGCCGGATGTCGAGCAGGCTGGCTTCGATCGCGGTGCCGTACAGCAACGGTGGCAGCACCAGGACGAGCACGACCTGCGGGTCCAGCTCGATGGTCGCGGAGCCTGGCAGCGCCGCGACCGCGAGACCGCCGACGACGAGCAGCACCGGGGACGGGATGCCGGTGCGCTCGGCCAGCAGGCCGGCGAGGCAGATGCCGAGGACGACGAGCAGCACAGGGCCCAGGGAGTGCACGCCGCCTCCTCCAGGTAGCCCCCGCAGGCTAGCGGGACATTCGCGGCGCCGGTGGGCGCAGGCGCTGGTACGCGAGGATGCGTCGTGCCCGCCCATCCGCAGCCCGCCGACCCCATCTCGGCGCATCGTCAACCGGGGCTGCTGATCCTGGTCCTGGTCGGCGGTGTCGCGGGCGCGCTGCTCCGCTGGGCCCTGATCCGCACGGTGCCGGGCGGCACGCTGCCGTGGGTCATCGTCCACGGACTGCAGACGAGCGATTCCACGCCGCCGAGCGAGGTTGCGAGATTGAAAAGTTCGGTCGATTTCGCAAACGCGAGCGCCGCATCGGCTCCCGCCCGATGGCGGAACGAAACGATGCCGCCGAAGCCACGCATCTGTTTCTTCGCGAGCTCGTGGTGCTGGTGCGAGGCGAGGCCCGGGTAGTACACCACCGAAACATCATCGCGCGATTCGAGGAACGCGGCGACCGCATGCGCGTTGCGTTCGTGCTCGCGCATGCGCAACGCGAGGGTCTTCGAGCCGCGAATCACGAGATAGGCATCCCACGGCCCCGGCACCGCACCGACGGCATTCTGTTGGTAGGCGAACTGCTGATGCAGATCGGCGTCGTTGGTCATGACGACGCCGCCGATAACATCGCTATGTCCGCCGAGGTACTTCGTGGTGGAATGCATCACGACATCGGCGCCGAGAGCGAGTGGATTCTGCCAATACGGCGTCGCGAACGTGTTATCGACGGCGACGATTTGCCCCGGACGCTTGAGCGCGGCGATCGCCGCGATATCGATGATCTTGAGCAACGGGTTGGTCGGCGTCTCGACCCAGATCAACTTCGTATTGTCTCGAATCGCCGCGCGCGTTTCTTCGAGATCGCACATTTCGACGAACGTCGTCGTGATGCCGTAACGCGGAAAGACGTTTGCGAAGAGGCGATGCGTCCCGCCGTAGAGATCTTTCGTCGCGACGATGTGATCGCCCGCGCGCAAGAAGCTAAACGACGCCCCGTTTGCCGCCGCCATTCCCGAGCCATACGCAACGGCAAATTTCGCGCTTTCGAGATCGGCGAGTTGCGCTTCGAGGGCCGAGCGGGTCGGATTTCCCGAGCGCGAATAATCGAAGCCCTTGTGCACGCCGACGGCATCTTGCGTGAACGTCGCGGTCTGGTAGACGGGCACGATCGTCGCGCCGGTCGTACGGTCCGGGTCCTGCCCCGTGCGAATCGCTCGCGTTGCGAAACCACGGGTAGCCACAGCAGCCTCGGGCGCACCTTCGGTGCGCGAGTTCGGCTGCGGGTGGCCGAAAGCATCATTCGGCATGAGTTACACTCCACAGTACTTCGATTTTCTAGGAAAAACGCGGGCCCTAAGAGATCCACGCGATTCAGGCCACTACGCGATATTTCTGTAGCGAACCTTTGCAGGAACGCCGTCTTCGGCCCGATGTCCTGCACATTTTCATATCGCGAAGGATGCGCCGTCGCGCGACGCCCAGCTTAACGAATCGTGAGCGTCCCAGCGGCTGTGCGACCGAAATCTTCGGGCGCATCGCGCACGTGCACGTCGCCCGCCGGCCATACGAACGTGCCCGGTGTAACGGAACGCACGAGATAGTGCACCGCGTAGACGCCCGCTTCGAGATGATGCGCGAATGCGAGCACGCGATCGCGATAGATCGCTTGGTAATCGATCTCCCAATTATCGGATGCCGCGGCCGTCGCCGCGTTCGAGGTAAGAAACGATGCGTCGACGGCTTCGAAGCCCGCCGGCAACGGATCGGTGACGATCGCATCCGCAAGCGGGTGATCTGTCGTGATACGATCTTCGATTTCGTAAACGCGGCCCGCGTCGAGTGCGAGGGGCCCACTCGGCGCGGCGAGCCCGAAGTGCGCGAGTTCGAAGGTCTCGTTCGGCGCACGCACGATGCGTTCGAAACGAATTCCCGCGTACCGACCGGCATGTTCGCCACGTACACCGTAGCGATACGCGACGACGTAGTGCAACGTACCCGTACCTCCTTTCGCGAGTGCGACATCGCTGTGCCCATGTGGCAACCGCGCCATCGGAATCGTTTGCGTGACGGGCTGGCTCGCGAAACCGCGGAACGCCGCAGATACATCGACCTGTCCGACGCGTGCCGTCGCGCTGAAATTCGGCGGCGATGATTCCAGCATCGCGTAAGCAACGACGGAGTCCATCGCTTCCGCCGTATCGCTCGGACTAGGCCACGCGCCATCGCGGCCGCGTCGTGCGAGTAAGGCGCGGAACGCGGTATCGACGAGCGTCGCATCGGCGTGCGCATCGACGAGCATGCCGACGAGTTGCGCTTGCCCCGCCGTCGCGGTTTCGATCGACGAGCCCGGAATATTCACGGCCGCCGCACGAGCGGTGAGCCCGACGCGTTCGAGAAGCTTCGCACGCAGCGCCGCCCCCGCGGAGCGCCACGTCGGCAGGCGTAGCAGATGACGTGCGAGTTCGATTTGCTCGTAATACGAGAAACGATCGCGTAGCGCGTAGATGTCGGCGAGATGATCGTCGCGGATGTCGCCAAGGAGTCCGAGCGTCTCGAGCGCTTCGAGCCGAACTTGCGCTCGAGGCACCTCGGATGTACCCGCGTCGGCAGTCGGATCGTTCAGTCGTGAATGAAGGAAGACCCGGACGGCCGCGAGATCTGGATCGACGTTCGCACCCGCCACCTTCGCACGCGCGAGAGCGATGGCGCAAAACGCGCTCGAATACGTATCCGCATTGCGCGCACCGGGCCACGGCGCATAGCCGCCACCGGGTAACGCGAGCGCGCGCAGCGCATCGAGATCGATCGCGAGATGCTTCTGCAACGCCGCGATCTGCGTGGTGCGCGCGTAACGGCGTTCGAGCAGCAGGGCATCCGCCGCGACGGCGATCCGACTCGCAATCGAGGAAGCGAAGGGATAGGCGTCACCCTCGAGCGTCACCCGGACCGCTTCTTGCGTTTGCGTCAAGAGAGAACTCGCAAGCGTGATCTCGAGTCCGCCGAGATCGGTCGGCACACCCGCAGCGACGACGAGCGGAACCTGCGTGCGATCCGTCGTGGTCCCGACCTGCACCACGCTCTCGAGCGTGTCGATCGTCCGGATCTCCAGCGGCACCGAGAATGCGTCGCGCAGCGCGCCGAGCTTCGTCGCAAACTTTACGTGCGACGCACGCGTTCCCGTCGCGCGAATCTCGAACCGAAAGGCTTGCGTGAGGCGATCGATCGGCGCTTCGAGCGTCGTCGCTTGCGGCGACGGCCCAGGCGAAAAAACGAGATCGCCCTCGAGGGTGGCGGCGATCGATGCGATGCCCTTCGCAAGCGTCGTATCGGTCACCGAGAGTCCGCCGCGAATGACGTCGCCCGGTCGCACGAATTGCGGGAGGATCGCGTTCGTGACGAGCGGTTTCGTCGCCACGAACGTCGCCTCGCCGTTTCCGAATCGTGCGTCGGCGCTAAAGGCCATCGCCATGACGCGCCACGTCGTGAGATCGTCTGGGACACGAAACGACACCGTCGCATCGCCGCTGGCATCGGTTACGATCTTGGCATCGTAAAACGCGATCGGTTTGAATTCCGTGCGAACGCGCGTTCCCGCAGCGCCGCGTTCGAAGCCGCCGCCATAGCCGAAGCCTTTTTCAAGGGCTGCTGCGGGCGATACGAGTTTAACATCGGCGCGATTATCGGCAAAGCGTGTCGAAATCGGTTGCTGTGCGTAGACGGTCTTCACGAGATCGGGAAAACGGTAGCCGCTCAGTTGCAAGATCGCGTCGTTGACGACGGCAAGCGCGAGTTCGGTCCGCACGCCGCGACCCGCTCGATCGGCGACGTGAACTGTGATGTGCTGCATCACTTGAGGCTCCGCGCGCGTAATTTGCGGCTTCACCGTCACGCGCAGATATTTGGCATCGAGGGCGACGTCGAAGGGCGCCATGCCGATGCGCGAGAGCATATCGAGCCCGCGCGGCACACCTTTTTCGAGCGGCGCGCCGCGACGCACGAGCACGGCTTCCACCGCGGCATTGGGCAGCATCTCGGGTGTTACTGTGAAGCGCACTTGCGGTGCGGAACCCGAGACCGGAAGCACCTTGCGATAGATCACGCCGTGACGAACGACGGCCAAGAGCAACTCCGCTTGCGGATACGGTGATTGCACGAGCACGGTCGCGGTATCGCCCGGTGCGTACCTCGACTTATCGAGATTGAGTGTTAAGGCGTTGGTCGCACCGGGGAGCCACGCAGCATCGCCCGAACCGCTCACCCACACATCGGTATCGGTCGCCGAGATTTCGTTTGACGCGTCGACGAAATTCGCGCGAATACGATACGAGCCCGCATCGGGCGGCGTGAGCGTGACCTTTTGGGCTTGGCCCGCCGAGCGAAGGTCGACCGATGCGACGTCGCGATAGTGGACGGCGTTCTTCGGCGTCTCGCTACCTTCGATGAGTTGCGTCGCACTCGCATAGGACCGCGCTTGCAGCACGACGCGCACGTGTCGGCCTTCGAGTGCTTTGCCCTCGGGATCGGTCACGATCACTGCGACCTCGTGTGCCTTGCCCGCCGTGCCGACGAATTCCGAGCGTACCCCGATCAGCTCCCCCGTCGGTAAAGCCGTGAATGATTTCGAATCGCTCACACTGAGGTTCGAGACGTCGGTCGTTTGCGCGTCGATGCGATAGGTCGCCGGATAGGGAAGGTCGTTCGGAACCGTCACGCGCTGCGCGCTCTTGCCATCGGATCCGATCTTGGAATCGGCTTGGAGCACCTCGCTCGAAAGCGTCGGCTCTTCGTCGGGATACGACCACATGCGTCCGAAGGCGAACCCATCGTGCCCCGGCGGCACGAAATAGGCGCGCGTCCGCGTGACGTCGACGCGCGCATTGCCGCCGTCGACCGTCGCCCCGAAGAGATACGTGCTCGTCCACGTCGCGTCGACCGTTTGCCCAGGCGTCGCGTATGCGCGATCGATCGCGAGCGTGACTTTGAAATTCGGCGGCTTAAATTCGGCGACACGAAACGAGCCCTCGAGTGCTTCGCCGTTGGGCGCCGAAGCTTGGATCGTGTAGTACCCCACTTCGGCCCGCCGCTCGAGCGGAATCGCGAGTGTGAACGCACCGAATGCGTCGAGCGATCGTTCGCCAAGCTTGGTGACGGCGCCACTTGGTGCGGTGATCGCAACGCGATACGCCGCAGCCCGACCGCGCGCGAGAACGCCGTTGGTATCGAAATAGCTCACGCCCGTAAAGTACGCCGTTTCCCCCGGCTGATACAGATTGCGATCGGAGGCGATCGTTCCGTGCGCGATCGGCGCACCCGCCGACCATCCGGCATAGACGCCGAACTGATACGCGCCGCTACTCTCATTCGTCCGCACGAACGCCCAGTCGTTTTCGACGCGCGCGATGACGAGGAGTTGCGGTGCGCGATCGGCCGCGAGGCTCGTTACGTTACACCGCGCGAACGCGGGCCCGTCGAGATCGAGCGTTCCGCGCGCGTCGGTGACGCCCGTGGCGCACGTCTGCACCGACGTCGTTTTCGTATCGCCCGTGGGATAGATCGCGATGCGCGCGCCCGCGATCGGCGTGCCGTCGGAGAGACGATGCGCGCGCACGAGCCCACCCCCGGGAAACCACTGCGCGAAGATGCCGATATTCGTGAGCTGCACCGCGCCCACGATGCTCTTCTGGGCGATCGCGCGCTTGCCGTCGTTATCGACATACGCATTCGTTTCGGCGCCGATCCCGTAGAGCAGCAAGCCACTGCGCGCGCCGAGCTTGGCACGAAGCGGTATCGTCGCGGGCACGGCACGATCGCGTGGGGGTGCAGAAACGGGCGACCACGATGCGAGCGTCCCGAGCCGCTTTTCGAGTGCGGCGAAATCGGTCGGATCGAAGCGCACCACATCTTCCGGCGTGAGCGTTCGGAACGTCTCGCGATACCGACCGTCGCGCACGTTGGTCGTCGTGATATCGAGGGCGAGATCGTTCGATGACGGAAAGATCGAAAATCCCGCGGGCGCCCAGATATCGCCCGCGAGCGGCCCCGTATCGAACGACGCGTTCGTCGCCGCACCGAGCGTCTGACCATACGTATCCCGCAATTCGCCTGCAATCGCGATCGTGTAATGCGTGCGCGGCCGAAGCGCGTAGGGGTTGAGCGTAACCGTCGCGTCGCCATTCGTAACGTGGACGAGTGTCGTGCCCCGCGCGGGCGCGGGATCGATCGAGATCGCCTTGGCCGCGGAATTGGCGTCGAGACCGTTCGTAAACGTCAGGCTCGGCGTGCCGCTCGCGAATCGTCCGCTCGCCCCAACCGCATCGGGCAAACCCGAACCCACGACGTTGGCGAGCGCGAGCGGATGATAGGTTTGAAAGTGCCCGACGACGCCCGTCTTCATCGGGAGATTACCGCGCGTCGTCACGAGCCCGGGCGCGATTTCGAAGCGATACGTTCGAGCGCGATCGAGTGCGCGTTCGGGCGTGAGCGCGTACGAAAACGACTCGGGCGAATCGCTCCCGGGCGCGACGCCGATAACGCTCGGCGATGGTGATGGCTGCGGCTTGCGCACGAGCGCAATCGTAGGCTTCCTCGGCTCGGCGTCGTCGACGATACGCGCGTGCGCGACGAGCGCCTGCGGATCGAGTTCCGCACTCGACGTAACGACGATCGTCGGCGAGAGATCGGTCGTGATCGTGGCGTTCGACCCGACCGTGAGATTGCTCGTGAGCGCGACTTCGCCGGTATCGAACGTCCACGTGAAGTCGGCATCGAGTGCATGGCCGTGCAGATCGCCGAGTCCTTTGCCGAGCGTGACGCGGACACGCGTCGCCGGCGGGATCGGTGCATCGGCTTGAAAGCCGACCATACGCGGCGTGAGAAACGTAAAGCGACCCGGTAATGCGGGCGCGATCGTGAAGAACCCGAGCGCCCGCGTGCGATCGGGCGCTTCGAGGCTTTCGAGCGGGATCACGTCGTCGCGGAAGATGATGCGAATTTGCGATCCGGCTTTGGCGGTATCGTTCGGTCCGTATGACGCGATCCACGACGGCCGCACTTCTTTTGGAACGGCGTCGACCGCCGCGAGCGGCACGGGCAGCGCGGTCGGGGACGTCGTTTCGGTCGGGGGTTTTTGCGCGCAGGCGCCCACCGAAAAAGCGAGCAATGTCAAAACGACACGACGCCAAACCGAAAACCGCATGCACGACCTCCCGTCCCACACCCGTTCACGTCGCGCGCGCCGAGTCATTGTCGCCGTGCTCTCGTTCGCATTGCTCGTCGCCATATCGATTCTGTGGCCGATCCGCCCCGCGCAGATCGCGCGCGACGGTCGAGCGCTCGAACTCTTCGATCGCTATGGCACGCGTTTAGGGATGCTCTATAGCCGCGACGAGCGCCACGCCGTCGTGGTCCCTCTCCAACGCGTCGCCCCCGCCTTTTTCGCAGCACTCATCGCGACCGAAGATCGCCGATTTTTCGGCCACGGCGCGATCGATCCGTTGGCCGCCGTTCGCGCCGCCGCCGTCGCGCTCGCGCAAAGGCGAGCACCGGGGGGCGCATCGACGATCACGATGCAACTCGCGCGTTTGCTGCATCCGATAACGCCCGACACGTTCGGAAAATTACGCGAAATCGTCGATGCCGCACGCATCGAGAGCGGCTTCTCAAAACGCGAGATCCTCGAGGCGTACGTCAATCGCGTGCCGATGGGCTCGAATCTCTACGGCGTTGAAGCCGCGGCTCGAACGTACTTCGGTATCGACGCGGCCGACCTCGATCTCGCGCAGGCCGCATTCCTCGCGGCGCTTCCCAACGACCCCGTACGGCTCGATCCGTACCGCCATTTCGACGCACTCGCCGCACGTCAGCGCCTCGTCCTCGCACGCATGGCCGACCAAGGCTTCGTCGATACGACGACCGCTGCGCGCGCGGGCAAGGAGCGGCTCGCGCTCGTCACACCAGGCGACGGCATCGTGGCCGCGCCGCACTTTCTCTTTTGGCTCACGCCGCAGATCGACGCATCGACGACGAGCGTTGCGACGACGCTCGATCTCCCATTGCAGCGATTCGTGCAGGCCCAAGCACGAGATGTCGTCGGAGCGCTCGGCGCGCAGAACGTGCACGATGCGGCGGCGGTCGTCGTCGACAATCGTAGCGGCGACGTGCTCGCCTACGTCGGCTCGCCCGATTACTTCGCTGATGAAATTTTCGGTCGCAATGACGGCGTGCAGGCCTTGCGCCAACCCGGTTCCGCACTCAAACCGTTTCTGTACGAACTCGCCCTCGAACGACGCGTCGTGCGCCCGACGACGATCCTCCAGGACGTCCCGACCGCCTACGCCCTTCCCGGCGCCGGCCTCTACGCACCGCAGGATTACTCGCGTACGTTTCGCGGCGCGGTTCGCGTGCGCGCCGCACTCGCAAACTCACTCAACATACCCGCGGTACGCGTGCTCGAGCAGGTCGGCGTGCCTGCATTTCTCGAGCGACTTCACGCCCTGGGCTTCGCGCATCTCACGCGATCGGCTGACTATTACGGCCTCGGGCTCGGGCTCGGCGGCGGCGAAGTCTCGCTCTTCGAACTCGCACGCGCGTACGCGGTCCTCGCACGCGGTGGCGCTCCGATCGCGCTTCACACGATTCGAAGCGCATCGCCCGCCGATGCGTCAGCCCGAGGCGATGCGCGATCGCCCGATGCGACGTGGGCGCTCGTCCGCGATATGCTCGCAGACGCTCATGCGCGGGCGGCTGCCTTCGGCGTCGATTCGGTCTTGCGACTTCCGTTTTCGACGTTCGTGAAGACCGGCACATCGTCCGATTATCGCGACACGTGGACCGTCGGTTCGTCGCGTGATTATACGGTCGCGGTCTGGGTCGGTAACTTCGATGGTTCGCCGATGCACGGCGTCACCGGCGTGACGGGTGCGGGGCCACTGTGGAATCGGATCATGCTCCATCTGCACGAGCATCGCGAGCCGCGCGCATTCGACCCGCCACGTGGCTACGTTCGTCGGCCGATCTGCGCGACGACGGGCGCGTCGCCGAATCGCGATTGTCGTGCGATCGTCGGCGAGTATCTCGACGCGCAGGATCTCGTCGCGTACGCGCGCGTCCCAGAATCGCGATCCACGCGCGATGCGTCGAAGCGAACGAACGTCGTCTTTCCGCGTGATGGCGATCGCTTCGCCTACTCTTCCGACGGCGGATCCTCGCAGCGTCTCGTGTTTACGTTCGATACGACCGCCGGAGCGCCGAATCCGACGCTCGATGGCCAGCCGCTCGCAGCGAGCGACGGAAGTTATCTCTGGCCGCTGGTGCCTGGTGTGCACGTATTACGCGCCGAGGCTCGCAGCGCGCCAATTCACTTCCGTGTCGTCGCCGCACCGATACACCGCGCTGGATTCTCCGCAATCGCCAAGGGTTCCACGGAAACGTTCACGCGTTGATGCAGGGCGTCGTATTTTTTAGGTTGTGGCCTTCCTACTCGTCACGACCGATTCAAAAGCGCGAGGAGACCCGCCTCATCGAGGATCGTGCGTTCGAGTTCGCGAGCCTTGCTCAGTTTCGATCCCGCGTCTTCGCCCGCAATCACGTAATCGGTCTTCTTACTCACGGACTTTCCCACTTTGCCGCCCACGGCGACGATGCGATCGCTCGCCTCATCACGCGTGAGCGTCGGCAGCGTGCCGGTCAACACGAAGGTTTTACCCGCGAACGCTCCGACCGGCGCTTTGTCGCGTAGCGGCGCGGAAAGATCGAGACCACTCGCGCGCAAGCGCTCGATCACCGCGACGTTTTGTGCCTGCGCCATGAAAAATGCGACGCTCTCCCCGATTTGCGCACCGATGCCGTCGACGGCGAGCAACTGCTCGGGCGTTGCGGCAAAGAGCGCATCGATCGATCCGAAATCGCCGGCAAGGAGCGACGCGTTCTGGCCACCGACGTAACGAATCCCGAGTGCCGCGAGCACGCGCGCGAGACCGCGCGATTTCGAGCCTCCGATTGCATCGAGAATTTTCTGCACGGATTTCTCGCCCATGCGCGGCAGCACCGAAAGTGCCGCGGCATCGAGATCGTAGAGATCCGCGACCGTATGACAGAGTCCCACTTCAACGAGAAGACTCGCCATCGCATCACCCACGCCTTCGATATCCATCGCGCCGCGCGAACAGAAATGCCGAATGCGCTCGCGTAACTGCGCCGGGCACGAGACGTTCGTACAGTAGGAAAACACATCTTCGGGCGGGTGATCGACGGCCGAGCCGCAGACCGGGCAGATCGTCGGGATCGCGTAGACCGCCGCGTCGCTCGGACGCACTTCGAGCACGGGACCCACGACGTAGGGAATGACGTCGCCCGCGCGCCGTACCACGACGGTATCGCCGATGCGGATATCCTTGCGGCCGATGTCGGCTTCGTTGTGCAACGTCGCCATCTTCACGGTGACGCCGCCGATCGTCACGGGCGCGAGGATCGCGTAGGGATTGAGTTTGCCCGCGCGGCTGACGTTGATCCCGATATCGAGCAGCCTGGTACGCGCTTCGAGCGCGCGGAACTTGAACGCGATCGCCCAGCGCGGATCTTTGCCCGCATAGCCGAGCTTCGCTTGCAACGCGATCTCGTCGACTTTGACGACGATCCCGTCGATCTCGTACGGCAAGTCGTCGCGTTCGCGTTCGTAACGTTCGCAAAAATCGATCACCTCTTCGATCGTCGAACACGACACGTTCCGTTGGTTTACCGCAAAACCATACGTCCCGAGCGTGGCGAGCAACGCGTGTTGCGTTGCCGGCGGCGCCGTGCCTTCGAACCGCCCGACGGCGTATGCAAAAAACGAAAACTTGCGATCTGCCGTGGCGCGCGCGTCTTTCTGGCGTAAGCCGCCCGCCGCCGTATTGCGGGGATTGGCGAAAAGCGGTAGACCGGCCACTTCGCGCGTTGCGTTGAGCGCGGCGAAGGCGGCCTTCGTGAGATAGACCTCGCCGCGCACGTCGATCACCGTCGGCAACGCCGGCTCGTGCGCGGGCGCGCGTAAGGCTGCGGGAATATCCGCAATCGTGCGCACGTTCGCGGTGACGTCTTCGCCGACGCTACCATCGCCGCGCGTACCGGCCGAACGTAAGCGACCGCGTTCGTAGCGCACCGACATCGCGAGGCCGTCGATCTTGAGTTCACACATGTAGTGCGGCGCGACTCCCGCGAGCTTCGCGACGCGCGCATCGAACGCGCGCAACTCCACCGCATCGAAGGCGTTGCCGCGCCGCCGCACCAGTACCAGCACGTCGCCATAGCGCAGCGGACGGCGATCGCCTGCCCGGCCGGTCCTGGTGCCGCTCTCCACCAGCGACTTGATCTCGGCCTGGATGCGCCGCGCGAGACGCTGGAGCCGGAAGGAGTCGTCGGCGGCATCGAGGTCGAGTTGGTCGGGTACGAGATCGCCAAGTACCTGCGCCTGCTGGTCAAGCCGAACGGGTA
>ENA-OFCI01000313-OFCI01000313.1-metagenomes-genome-assembly--contig:-NODE-313-length-31466-cov-4.017542_pt1 | contig 31466 bp, 27 predicted proteins | sample MGYA00153391_OFCI01 | MGnify analysis MGYA00153391
GTGGCTCAGGACATTAAAGTCGATTTCATTATGCATGGTCAGCTTCGGTAAGAATCGATGTAAAATGTGAGAGGCATAATCTTTAATCGCAGGAATCTCGAGAGAGAATCCCAAAAGTGGAGAGCTAATGCAAATTGCCTTCGCTTTGCCCGACCCATTTTCGAGAAGGTATCTGAGCGTGATGAGTCCGCCGAGGGAATGTCCCACGAGCGTAACACGCGCTCCGGGGGCGTATGCGGCGATCGTCTCAGCGAGAATTCCGGCAAAAAAATCCAGTGTGTACGCGATGGCGGGCTTCGACGACGCGCCGAATCCGGGCAGATCGAAACCGACGATGCGATGCGTTAATTCGAATTCGGCTGCGACGAAATCCCATGCGGCTTGCGTCCAATGCCCCATGCCGTGCACGCAAACGATCGTCGGCGCGTCGGGGTCGATGCGTCCCGCCTCAAAGACGGCGACGGCGATGTCGCCGCGCAGGGAAAGCGTACTCGGCCGCCACGTGGCGCGATCCGGTGTGCGTGCGGGGGCAGCCTTCGGGGTCTGCGAAGTCAACGTAAATGCCTCGTCCTAGCCTCGGGTGGGCGATCTCGCTCATCGCGATCGTCGCCATTTTTTTGACTGTCAAATTCTATTTTGGCGTTGGGGGTACGGGGGCTGGCGGCGCCGGTGGTGGTCCTGGGATGCTCGCAGGTGCGCCCGCACAGAGCTATCCCGTCAAGACGCTCGGCGGCACGACTGATAGCATCGACCACTATCGTGGGCGCGTGGTGCTCGTGAACCTGTGGGCATCGTGGTGCGCGCCGTGCCGGAGCGAGACCCCCGCGCTCGAGCAGTTATACGAAGAAAATCGTGCAAAGGGGCTCGTCATCCTCGGAATCGATCAGGGGGAATCGGCTACTGCGGCATCCGCGTTCGCGCGGGAGATGAAGCTGAGCTACCCGATTCTCCTCGATGAAGATCAGCAATACGGTCGCGCCTACGCCGCGGTCGGTTTGCCGACAACGCTCGTGATCGACCGAACGGGCCATATCCTGCGCGGTATCGATGGCGAACTCTCGCTCGCGCAGATGCGCGACGCCGTCGGCCCCGCGCTCGCGGCAAAGGTGCGATGAATCCGCGCCTCGTCGGCGTGCTCGCGGCGCTCGCCAGCGTCGCCTGCGTCCTCGCGCAAGATGTCGCACCGCAATGGTCGGGCTTCCACACTTGGCAATACGCGGCGACGCTCGGCCTCGGAGCGATCGCGATTGGAAGCTACGCGCTCGCGGGGCGTCGCGGTGAAGACGGGACCATCGGTACGCGCCTCGTCGTCGCGATGGTTGGTGCGCTCGTCGTCATTTCGGCCGGCATCGCCTCCGGGCTCCTCGGACCCGACACGGAGATCGTCTCGCGTGCGCCCGGAACCGTCGCGCCGCTCGGCGACGTGGGGGCCGCGGCGTTCTTTCCGATCGCAGATGCGGCAGCGATCGCGCGCGGAGATGGCCACGTGCTCCTGCGGCGCCGTGGTGCGGATTCAATCGATATCCCGCCGGGCGAACGGCGCTTCGTTGGTGCGACCGTCGTGGAACTGGTTCCGCGAGCGGCGGCGTACGTCGAAGCGCGGACAACCACGGGCGATCACCTCACGATGACGCAGCCGACGAACCCCGCGTTCCTCTCACCCGTCTTGCTCTTCACGCAGCAGATCGCGCTTGCGGGGAAGATGTTACCCGCCGATGCTTTCGCGATCCCGGCCCTGCACCGGCAAGTAAAGGCGTTTTACTTCGCCAAAGGTGCGCCCGGAGCGACGGGCGCGGCGCACGGGCAACCCGCGGGTGCGGCTTCGGTGCTCTTCGCAGTCGATGACGACGACGGTCACCTCGTTCCCGGCGGCATCGGCTTTGCGCCGGCTGGCGAGAGCGTCGATCTCGGTGGTCTGAGACTCCGCGCGACGCTCGGAACGTATCCAACGCTCGCCATTTCAGCGGTGCCGCTGACGCCCGCATTACTGTTGGGCTGCACTCTCCTCGTCGCCGGTTTCGTATGGGCTTTTGGCCGCACGTCGAAAACGGTGAGCCAGCGCACGCCCGACCCGGCGGCATGGTCCTCCGTTGTGAATATCGAGTCCGACCACCCCTAGGGGTAGTGGTCTCCGAAGCTTTCGGCGTCAAAGCGATGACGATAAGAAAGGATCTCTTTACAGTGCGGAAACCATCCGTGCCAAAAGTCCCGGTTTTATCGTCGAGTACGACGGAGGACGTACCGTCGGGCCACGACGAAGGAAAAATTAACGCCGATTCCACGTTACTCTTTTGAGATAATGTGCGGTCTCGGTTGTCGCAAGGGCACTTGGCAATGAGGGAATCGTCCCCGACACAAGACGTTTGCCGTCGACTCGCTCTCTATGTAGATGCGAGACGCTGGGACATTGTCGCGACCGTGCTCGGCTCGAATGCGCCGCGGCTACTCGGGCCGAAAGCGGCCAGCACGTTCGTCCACACCTTTCTCGATCGGCTATCTCAAGAACTCGAGATCGGCGATCGCGACGCGATCGCCGTTTGGATCGACGCACGAGTGGCCGACAGCGACGCCGATGCATACGCGATGTTACTTCGTTCGGCGTGTTCGACGATAGCCCAAAAGTTCGTCGTCGAATGTGGCGACCCCGGCGACGTCCTAGGCTATTTTGAGTCACTCTCTTTGCGACTTTCCAAGCGGCTCGGTGTCGAAGAAATCGTCGAACGATCGCATACCTTCGATCCTTCGAAAATGAGCGATCGTAACGAGATCGTCTCCGCACTACTCGCGGTCATAGACGAACGCGATCCCGCGACATGCGAGCATTCTCGCGCCGTCGGCATGTGGTCGGGTCGTATCGCAAAGACGCTCGGGCTCTCCACCGACGAACAAAATTTCGCGGTTCTCGCGGGGACGTTGCACGACGTCGGCAAGATCACCACGCCGAGCGAAATTTTACGCAAGCCCGGCCCCCTCGTCGATGAGGAATGGCAGATGATGCGCACGCACGCACGCGTCGGAGCGAAGATTCTCGAGCGCATGCCCGCGCTGCACGACGTGGCACCGATCGTGCGTTGGCATCACGAACGGATCGACGGCGCGGGATATCCCGACGGGCTCGCGGGTGACGAAATTCCGTTCGTCGCGCGCATCGTCTGCGTCGCCGACTCGTTCCATGCGATGATCAGCAAACGCCCCTATCGCAAAGCGCTGCCGGTTTTGCTCGCTCTCGACGAGTTACGCGCCGGCGTCGGTACGCAATGGGATCGCAACGTGATCGAAGCGGTGTTGCAAATCGTGCAACCCGCAGGTTCCGTGCGCCGGATCGGCCTGCTGCGGAGCGCGTCGAGCGCCTAAAAGTCCGTGCCACTGTCGAAGCGGAAGCCTTCGATCTTCACGGCCGGAACGACCATGCGATAACCGTACCCCTCGGTACGCTCGGCCTCGCTAGCGAATTCGCAGTGGCGTAACGCTTCGAGAATGCTTTGGTTGAAGCGCATGTTGCGCACGCCTGCGGTGATCCGGCCGTCTTCGATGAGGAACGTTCCGTCTCGCGTCATCCCGGTGACGATGGTCTTCCGTTCGTCGACGGGACGGATGTACCAGAAGCGGCTGACGAGCAGGCCGCGTTTGGTCTGCGCGATGAGGTCTTGCGTCGATCGCGACCCGGTCGAGACGACGACGCTTCGTGGCTCGGGTCCGCTGGCACTGGGAACCGCGAAACCGTGGCCGGTATTGGCGATGCCGAGTTTTCGCGCGTAACGTGCGTCGGTGACGACGTGGTTCGCCACGCCCGCCTCGAAAAGCGGGACGCGCGTGCGCGGCGCTCCCTCGAAATCGAAGGGTAGGTCGGCGAGGAAGGGATGCGTGTGGTCGTCCCACATGGTCACGTTCTCTCCCACGTACGTGCGGCCCAGGCCGTCTGCGAGAAACGACGCGCCATCGACGTAGGTCTGTGCGGAGAAATGATCGGTAAGGTACGAGAGCAATTCGCCGATCGCTGCGGGTTCGAGAATGACGGTCCAGGCGCCCGGGTCGACGGCGATCGGTGCGGTACCGACGCGCGTCTTCGCGACCGCGATCGCGCCCGCGGCCGCGCCGTCGAGGGCGGCCACGTCGTTTGCATAGCGTTCGGCGAATCCCGTCGCGTCGGCGGCGTTTGCTTTGACGTTGAGGCCGCACGCGGTGCCGTCGAATGAAAGCAACGTTCCCGTACTATTGGCGATCGTGATGCCGGTCTGCGACGTGGTGACGTAGCCTGCGGCCCATACCGATGCGGCCTCGGCTTCGGTGACGATCGCGGCGACCGTCGCGGCGCGCGCCGTCGGCGACGCAGCCGCGGTCGCTGCGACGAAGGCGCCGTGCGGGGCCGGGATCGGCGCGGTATGCAGGAGCGCGCGCGCGATGACGTCGGCTGGAGCGAACGCGGCGATCGCGCGCGCGCGTGCGACCGTTTGTGCGAGCGATGCCGAGCCCAGGTCGTTCGTGACCGCGACGCCCGTTCGGCCGTCGACGATCGTTCGCACGCGAACGGTCGTGTCGGCACTCGCGAGATTTTGGTGGACGGCGTTGTGTGTGAAGCGCGTCAAGCCGCTCGCGCTGCTCGTCACGATCGCCTCGCACGCATCGCCTCCGGCGAGATCGAGGATCGTGCGCGCGAGGGCTACGCGTTCGGACTCACGCATCGTAGCCGACCCCGACGCGCACGTTGCGAAAGCGTGCGGGCGACGCGGCTTGCGCGGTGCGCCCCGTCTGCATCGGCTCGCCTTTTCCGCAATTCGGTGTGCCCCAGGCGACCCACGAATGCTCGTCGGCCACGGCATCGCAGCTATTCCAAAACTGTGGCGTCACGCCGGCATACGTGGGATTTTTCACCATGCGTGTTTTCTTGCCGCCTTTGATTTCCCAGCCGATCTGACAGCCGAATTGGAAGTTGAGCCGATGATCGTCGATCGACCACGAGCGGTTGGATTCCATGTAGATGCCATCATCGACGCCATCGAAGAGCGCCTCGAAAGGAACGTCGCCCGGTAATAAATTGAGATTGCACATGCGAATCATCGGCACGTTGCGCCAATTCTCGGCGCGGACGCAGGCGTTGGTGGCGCGACCGATCGTGCGCGCGGTATCGCGCGAGCTCTCGAATCCAACGAGCACGCCGTCGCGAACGATATCGTCGACGATGCTCTTGCTGCCTTCGTCGTCGTAGCCCACGGTCGCGAATCCGCGTGGCATCGTATTATCGATCACGATCGTAACGTGCGGCGAGCCGTATTGGAGATGTCCGAGTTCGGATGGGTCGAGAAAACTCGTCCCGGAGAAATTCGCTTCCCAGCCCATGATGCGATCGAGTTCGGCTGCGTGGCCGAGCGATTCGTGAATCTGTAACGAGACCTGCGAACCGCCCAAGATGATGTCGCGCACGCCGGCGGGGCACTGCGGTGCCGTCAAGAGTTGCGTCGCCTCCTCGCCGATGCGCGCCGCGTTCTCGAGCAATGCCGCTGCTTCGATGATTTCCCACCCGCCGCTTTGATAGAGCCCGATGTCGCCCGGATACGAGCGGTCTTGCGCGTCGTCGTCGCCGACCGCGAGCGCGGAGCAACCGCTGCCGCTTTGGACGATCGTCTGCTCGATGCGCGAGCCCGTCGTGCTGTAAAAGACTTTCTCGGTCTGCCAGAGATCGATCCACGCGCGTCCGACGCGCACGCTCGGCGTCGCGTGCAAGGCGCGCTCGACATCGAGTAAGAGCGCGACGCGTTCGCCGAGCGGCACGCTCGCGGGATCGCGTTCGACGGGCGTGCGAAACGTGTCGACGTAGCGTTCCGTCGGTGCTTGCGCGAAGCGATGCTTCGCAATCGCCGCACCGGCTCTCGCGATCGCGACGGCGAGGGCGGCCGTATCGTCGACGCCCGCATCGTCGAGCCGCGCGCTTGCGGCGAAGCCCCACGCACCGTCGACGAACGCGCGAATGCCATACCCGCAACTCCGCGCATCGGTGAGCGTCACGACGTCGCCGTTGCGGACTTCGGCGCGTTCGGTCCGACCGTCGTCGAATCGGATATCGGCGTAGCTCGCCCCGTGTGAGCTTGCGGCATCGAGTGCGCGGGCGGCGAGTGCATCGAACATCATTGGAGGCTCAATCCGTAGAGAACGACGCCAAGGCCTCCCGCGGCCGCAGTGGCCGCGAAATAGATGAGAAAGGTCGACGACGTTAGTGCCGCGATCGAGACGATCGCAATCGCTACTTCGAAGAGCGTCACGCCGCCCTCCATCACGTCGTGCGCGTGAGCGAAGCGTTCCGATCGTTCGACCGCGCTCTTCGCCTGCTCTTCTTCCAGCCGCGCCTTTTCGAGGATCGGCACCTTCTCGGTGTTCTCACGTTTTGCTACGGTGGCGAGTTTTGCATGGACGCTCGCGGACATCGTGGGATTGGCCTCTTCGAGCGCTTCGTACAGATGTTGTTTGATACTTTTGGATTCATAGAAGTTGTAGGAATCCGCCGCCTCGGTTCGCAGAAAGATCGCTTGATTTTTGAGAGACATCGCTTCGGTGCCGCTCTTATTTGAAAGGAGCGAAGCGATCGCCGCAGTGACGGCGAGCAAGGCGGCGGCGAGCGGAACCCAACGTGCGTGTGGTTTAATCGCATGCTTCCCATCGCCGCCGCCGACGGCGTGTTCGTGCCGTTCGCTCGCTTCGGCAATCGCTTTGTGGGCGTCGAAATCATCGAGCATGGGGCGTCTCCAAAAATGGCTGCGTGGGAAAGCTTTGGGCGATACGTTCGGCGGTGCGTAGGCCCGCGAGCACGTCGGTCGTCGGAGCGACCGTCGTCGCTGCGGTTCGCGCCGGATCGTAAACGAACGCCGCGAGCGTGTAGCGGGCGAAGGTTCCGGCGGCGACGGCTCCATCGGGGTCGACGATGTAACTTCGCTCGTCGCTCGCGAAGACGAGAACGTATGCGCGGAGTTCGGCCGCTCGGCTCCGAGCGAACGCGACGGTCGCAGCATCGTCCTGCCCGGCGTGCCAGATGAAACAATCGATGCCTGCTAGGCGCGCCCCGACCAAGGCTCGCGGCGATGTGAGCGTTGCCGCATCGAGATTGGCAATACGAAGACCCGCAACGTCGATTATCGCGTCATGCCGTGCGACGACGGCAACGGTCATACCGCGTTCGCTCCGCTCCGTGGTCGCGGTGCCCCGAGCGATCAGCACGTCGGCATCGGCATCGGCGGCATGACCGACGTGCCGTTCGATCGTTGCTTCGTCGGACGCGCAGGTGAAGGCGACGCGAAGTCGCCGCGACGGTGGCGGCGCGAACGTCTCAATGATGGCCGGCGATGCGGGCGCAAAGTTTCGACGAGCGGGTCGCGTTCGACCCCCGACGACGACGTTTCCTCGAACGATCGAGGGATGCGTTTCGTCGCCGCGCGCGATCGTCGCGCCGTCTGCATCGAAGATCGCGCTCTTGCCGCAGTACGCCACGCTCGCACGTTCGACGCCGACTTTATTTGCCGCAACGAACGGCACGCCGTTCTCTCTCGCGCGAATCGACGCGATGAAATCGGCTTGAATGTTCTCGAACGCCAGCGGATCGCGCCCACTCGTAACCCATGCCGTCGGCATCACCAAAAGTTCGGCACCGCGATCGCAGAGCGTCGCCGCAATCGTCGGGATCCGTCCGTCGGCGCAGATCAGGAGACCGAGATTTCCCAGTGGCGTCGCGATCGGTTCGAGCGTCTCACCCGCGGCGTACCAACGACGGTCGAAGTGCCATAAGAATTGCTTCGCTGCGTACCCGAGTTCGCGGCCATCGGGGCCGAGTACGATCGCGGCATTGTACGTGCGATCGCCCACGATTTTCGCGGCGCCATAGACGATCGTTGCCGCATGGCGACGCGCGCGTGCGGCGAGATCCGCGCGCGCATCGCTGAGTTGCTCGCTCGAAACGGGTTCCGAGCCGAGCACGTATCCAGGCACGCTCCCTTCGGGCAGCACGACGAGCTTCGCGCCGCCCGCGCATGCGTCGTCGACCGCAGCGAGGAGGTGCGGCCACGCACGAGCGAAGTCGTTTCGATCGTGTGCGACGACTTGCACGCATGCGACGGGTATTTCACGGGGATACATGTAAGTCGAAACTCCAACGACGCTGATCGCACGCCGAGCGAGGTTTTCTATGAAGCGAGTTATCGGGCTTGTTTTTATGTGCGCTGCCGCTTCCTGTATCGCGACAGAGGCACTGACCACCGCATCGACCGCCGCGCCTGCTCTCACAATTGGGTACGCGAAAAAAACGTCGGCGTCGGTCACGCTTTCGAACAAGGCCAAGGCCGCGGCGAAAGAAGCGGCGCGTCAAGAGAAGATGAAAACACTCGCACCCGGCGACGAGTATTTCGGGCCGCTCAAGCTGAGTTTCATCGGGATACGAAACACGTTGCGCGACGTCGGTTTGCGGTACGACGTCAATCACGATCTCGCGAAGCAGAGCTTCGCAACGGCGCAATTGACGGAACGTTCGATCCGCGATTGGCAGAAAAAATATCTGCACGATACTCAATTACCGCGTGCGGTCTTCTTGCTACAACGGTTATATACAAAAGTGCTTTCGCAAGAATCGCGCGATCGCGCGCGCTTGACGGCGATGTGGCTCGCAACGGATTTTCGCAGCTCGCCGCAGGCGAAACAGATGACGAAGACGCTCGCCTACGAGCATCTCGCGCCATTACCGCCGCCCACGCCCGAGCCCACGCCGACGCCGGCTCCCGAACCGCCGTATACGTCGATTTTCGGCAAGGCATATCCATCGGAATTCGCCGCGCCGACGTCCGCACCGGTCGCGCCGACCCCGAGGCCGATGCCGTCGCGGTGAGGCGGGGGCACATAAGCGACACGAGAATTCGAACGTGATCGCGAGGTTGATCTGTTGACTCCCGCGTTCAAGTCATGCCGCTGCGACTCGAAGGCGACGAATTAGTAACTGTTCTCTCGCAAAAATCGTCATCCGGGTGTTGCGGAGGCTCCGTACGCTTCGACGTTCGGGGGGAAGCGAAGACTGGGGGACGTCGAGCGGGCGACTTTCCCGAGATGACGACTTCCAGTTTCCCGACCGGACGCCCGCACCACATCTGGCCCCCCAAAGGAAGAAAACGCCCCCCGCGATTGCGGGAGGCGTTTTCTCTTTGGCCTAGAGGCCGGATTCGAACTCCGCTTAGAAGTGGAGGCCGAGTCCGCCGTAGAGGCTGTTGGAGTTGGCGTTGCCCGGAGCATTCTGCTTGCCCGTCAGATGGTTTCCGAGGAAGCCAAAGTCAAGGAAGAGCGGGGTTTTCGGGACGTTGATCGTGAGGCCCGCCGCGTATTTGAACTCGCGGTATTGGAGCTTCTGGCCAAAGCCATTTTGATCGATATAGTCGCCCGAGAGCTGCGGGTAGTACAGCGCGCTACCGTAGATCGAGATCGGCTGCGAGAATTCTGGCAGCTTTTCGAGACCGCCGCCGAAGCCGTTGAGACGCGGGTAACCGTAGTTACCGTAGCGCTGCATGTAGCTGCCGACGAGGAAGATCTTCGGATTTGCGACGCCGACGCCGAAGCGTCCGTCGATTTCTGTGTCACGTGCGTCGAACGACGGGACGAACGCTGAGCCTGAGCCGCCAAGCGGCGTAACGCAACCTTGATCGCCGATAGCGCCGAGCGGTGGCGCGACACTGCAAACCGGTGCTCCGGCGCCATTGAAGTTGCCGTCGGCTCCGGTGTTGCCATTCTGATCGAATCGCGTGCTGCCGCGATGCGGATAGCGGAACGAGCGATAGTCGGCTTCCGCCAAGAATGCGAGGTTGTTGACGTTGAATGTCACCCCTGCGCGGCCGGCTGCCGAAGCGCCGCCCTTGTTACCGGGGCTGAACTCGTTGTACACCTTGGGCGCGAAAAGCACGTCGGCTGCGATGAAGGCATCGAAAGCCTTCGTCGGAGTGGGTGTCGGCGCGAGGGTCGGTGCGGGGGTCGGTGCCAGTGTCTTGACGGGCGCCGGGGTTGCTGGGATCGGCGTTGCCGGGGGCGGCGTCGCGATCGGAGCGTTCAGGTAACGGACGACGACGAGGCGCTTATCGGCAACCCAGAGGACGTACGCGCCCATGCCTTCGCTGATAACGCGAAGCGGCACGACGAGCGAACCCTTGTAGATTTCGGGGGGAACGTCGAGCGGGCGTGCTTCGCCGTTGATCACGACTTCCGATTTTCCGACGGTGACTTGGACGTCGGCGCCGGGCTTAGAAACATCGACGGTTTTCGTCGAAGCGTTGTACGAGACGGTCGCACCCATCTGCTCGAACATCGAGCGCAATGGAACAAGGATCGTCTTCCCGCGCACTAGAGCGGCCAGGACGCGACCCTTTGTCAGGCGGTCGGGCTTCGAATAGACGTGCTGGTCATTGTACAAGATCGGGACTTCACCAGACGGCGGCGTGCCGAATGCAGGCGCTGGGGCCTGTGCGAGTGCGGGCGCGAGCGCCGACACCGAGAAGCTCACGATCCCGAACGCGATCGTCGCTAAACCGACGAGGTAGCGCGAAACGAGTCGTTTCACTAGTAATTGCCTCCTTGGAAAGTAAATGATTAGAGTAAACCGGGGTCTGTTCCCATGAACTCGAAATGATGCTTACCCGTTGCATCACGGACCAAAACTTCGGCCCGAGGCATCTAAGTTTTCGTGTCCACATTGGAGCGTTACGATGCGATCGTTATCGGCGCGGGCGTCGCAGGGTTAACGGCAGCGGCCGCCCTAGCGCATCGTTCCGTATCTACATTACTCGTTGAACGTCATAATGTCCCGGGCGGATGCGCATCATTTTATCAACGAGACGGATATCGCTTCGATGTCGGTGCGACTCTTGTCGGCGGCTTCGGTCCGCGCGGCGTTCATCGATTGCTCAACGCCGAACTCGGAATCGATGTTACGGCCGAGCCGATCGAGCCATCGATGGTCGTGCATCTCCCCGATGTTTCGGTAACGCGTTACGGAGACAAACGCTGGCGCGGCGAGCGATTGCGGGTCTTCGGTCCGACAGCCGAACCGTTTTGGACCCGCCAAGAACGCATCGCCGATCTCGCCTACGACTTCTCCATGGGCTTTCCCGCGTTGCCGGTCGATGTCGCGTCGATCGGGGCGCTCGCTCGCGCATTCCGGCCGCGGCATCTGCCACTCCTGGCGACGCTGGGACGTACCGTTGCATCGATCATGCCCACGTCCGCAAGCGCGCGACTGCGCAGTTTTGTCGACGCGCAGCTCCTTATCACCGCGCAGACCAATGCTGCGGGTGCCGATCTCGCGTATGGCGCAACGGCGCTCGATCTCGCACGTGAAGGAACGTTTCATCTACCCGATGGGGTTTCGACAATTTCTGTCGCACTCGCGCGTGCGATCCGACGCGCCGGCTCGACGATTGTCTACAACCAAAGTGTTGTCGCGATCGAGACGCGACGCGGCCGCGTTTGTGGCGTACGTTTGAACGACGGCTCTCGGATCGCCACGTCGCGGGTGATCAGCGCCCTACCGATCGCGAACACGATCGAACTCTGCCCGGAAATCGACCACGCCTTCCGATCGCGGCTCGCCGCGCTCCCCGAGCGCTGGGGCGCTTTCATGCTCTACATCGGTCTCCCGCCTGCAACGGTGCCGCAGGATCTGCCGACGCACCATCAGCTCGTCGGCGCATACGACGAGCCGCCCGGCGAGGGAAATACATCGTTTCTGTCATTTTCCGGGAGTACCGAACTGCGCCGTGCTCGTAACGGCGGCCGAGCCGTGACGATCTCGACGCATACCGACGTGGCGCGCTGGGAACGCGCCGAGCGGGATGGTACGCTCGAGGCGCTGCGCGCCCGCTATACCCGTCGTCTCAAGGCCGCGCTCGACCGCGTCGTTCCTGGCGCATCGCATCGCGCAGTCGTGCTCGAGGCGGCGACGCCAATGACGTTCGCGCGCTACACGGGTCGCATGCGTGGACTCGTTGGCGGCCTACCGCAGACGCCAGCAAACGCGACACTCGGGGCGATCGGGCATCGAACTCCGGTCGCCGGGCTCTACCTTTGCGGCGATTCGACGTTCCCCGGTCAGTCGACCGTCGGCGCGACACTCAGCGGCGTCAACGCCGCTCGCGCGGCGACCGATCGCTTTAGCTAGGCGCGTTTTTCGTCGAGATTTTTGCGAAAGCGCGTCTTATCGATAATGTAGCGCTCGTGCATCCCTTCCGCAATCTTCTCTCGCTCGTCGAACGAAGAAAAAGCGAAGTTCACCCGGCGACCGTCGATCGCAATCACCTCGACTTCCGTGCGGATGATGAAGCCGACGGGCGTTGGCGCCAAATGCGTGAGATCGACGGACGCTCCGAGTGTGACTTCATCGGTCTCGAGGACTGGCGCGAGGCACTGCACGGCCGCATCTTCGATAAGCTGCAACAACATCGGTGTCGAAAGGACGTCGACCCCTTTGTTCCCGGCTTTCTCTGCCGTCATCCACTCTTCAACGCGCGTCTGACTCTGATATTTGCGACCGATGTCGATCTTGACGGCCATGGTGAGGTGCTTACGTCCGCGAAGGGTGTCGCTCCCGCTCGCTCGTCCGACACACGTGAATCATTTTGGGGATCGGCTGCGTACAAGGTCCGGAGGTTTCTCGTGAAGGGTGTTATGCAAGTTCGCACGGTCGCGTCGCTCGTCGCCATTGCCGTGGTCGTTGCCGGATGCGGCGGCGCTCAGAAAAAAGCGCCGCAGGGGCCTCCGCCACTCGCAGTCGACGTTTCGCGCGTCAGGCAGGCGACGATCGCGACGTCGATCACGCTCGACGGCCAGATCGCACCCCTCCAAGAATCGACATTGAGTACGCCCGAATCGGGAACGGTCGGTGCCGTGTATGTAAATGAAGGCGATCGCGTCGGCAAAGGCGAGCTTCTGGCGAAACTCGACGACGCGCAACTCCGCGCGCAACTCTCGGCTACGCTCGCAACCGTGCAACAATCGCAGGCCCGTCTGCAAGGATCCAACGTCGCCGCACCGATCGCATCGCAACAATATTCATCAGCGGTGACGAGCGCGCAACAAGCGGTCCAGCAGGCGAAGAATCGCGTCGCAACCGACGAAGCCGCACTCAAAAATGCAACGCTCGTGTACCAAAGTAATCAGCAACTCGTATCTCAGGGTTACGTCGCGCAGACCGCCATGGCGCAGGCACGCTCGAATTACGTGGCGGCGATGCAAGAGCTCAACAACGCTCGAGATGCCGTTCCCGCCGCGCAAGCGGCGCTGACGACGGCGCAGAGCAACACGGGCAATTCCGGCGTCGATCAAGCGACGATCGCGGCGAATAAAGCCGGGCTCGCTCAAGCGCAAGCCAACGTCACGCTCCTGCAAACGCAGATCGCGCAGACGTCGCTCTATGCGCCATTCGCCGGTGTCGTGACGCAGCGTCTCCTCGATCCCGGAGCGTTCGCGGGCCCGAACGCCCCGATCGTGCGAATCTCACAACTCGACACCGTTTACGTGAATGCAAACGTCCCGGACGAAGCGCTCGCCTTCGTTCATGCGGGAACACCCGTTCACTTCACCTCGCAAAGTTTGCCGGGTAAGCGTTTTAGCGGTGCCATCAGCGACGTCAACGCGACGCCGACGACGGGGACGCTTTCGTATCGCGCGCGTATCCGGCAGGCGAATCCCGACAACCTACTACGCGGCGGCATGCTCGTCTCGCTCGTCGTGCAGAAAGAACGTCATTCAAACACGACCGTCGTGCCGCGCACGGCGCTTTTTACGAGCGACTCGGGCTCCAACGTCTACACCGTCGTCGATGGGAAAGCAAAGCTGCTGCCGGTGACGGTTGGGCTCGAAACCGATACGCTCGCCGAAGTGCACGGACAGGGCGTCGCGCCCGGCACCGTCGTGATCACGACGCGCCCCGACGCCTTGCAAGACGGCAGTGGCGTTGCGGTCGCAGGCTTGCCCACGCACGCACCGGCGGCGAAATGATCGCAGCTCGTATCGCCCGTGCAGTTGCGATTGCGATCGCCGTCTGCACGGTCGTGCCAACCACCCCGATAGACGCGCAACCGAACGTCGCGCAAAAGAACATCGCGCCCGTACCGCTCGCACCGCAGCCGACGCCTTTTCCCATCAATACCCTCGCCCCGCTCACGGGTGAGACGACGTTGCCGTATCCCGCGTATGGCACGCCCGTTCCCGGCGTGAACGCCGGTACGCGCGCGGCCGATCTTCCGGCGACGATCTCGCTCCAAGGTGCGATCGCCGTCGGTTTCGCGCGTTCACCGCTGCTCGCATCCGCGCGTGCGGATGTCGGCGTTGCGAGCGCAGCCGCGCGACTTGCTGGTGCGGGGCTCTTGCCGTCGGTTGCGGGTTCGGCCTCGCTCGATCAAAGTCGGATCCAGGGTGGCGGATCATCGGGTTCGTTCTCGACCGGGGCGACGACGGGGAATGGCACGGGTACGAATGGCACCCCGATCGGCACCTCTCCATCGAACGCCGTTCGCGCATCGGGATCGACCAATGTGACGAGCGGGAATCTCGGCGTTTCACTCCGGCAACTGATTTTTGACGGAGGCCGTATCGCTGCGTCCGTGCGCGCCTCGCGGCGCAACGAGACGGCATTTGCCGATACGTACCGTCGCGAGTTGCAAACCGTCGCGTTCAACGTGGCCTCGACGTATTATTCGTACCTTTCGGCGCAACGCACGGTTCAAGTCGATCTCGAGATCGTACGCCAGGACCAGGTGCAAGAGGATCTCGTTCGCGCGCAAGTGCGCGCTGGGACCGAGGCGCGCGCGCAGATCGCGACGGCGCAATTACCGACCGCGCAAGACCGCCTCGCGGTCGTACGCGCGCAAGGCGCGGAACTCTCCGCGGGCGCGGCGTTCGCAAATGCGATGGGTCTCGATGCGAACGTGCGCGTCCAACCCATCGACGACGCCCCGATCTTCACCAACACGCCCGTCTCGTCGATTTCGATTCCGAGTTACGACGACGCCGTGAAGCGGGCGCTAGCGCTGCGGCCCGACTACGATGCGGCGCTGCAGAGCATCGCGCAGGCGCAAGAGACGCTGCGCGGGGCGCGTCTAGGCCGGTCGCCGTCGTTATCGGGCAGCGCGTCGACGCAGGAGAGTTCGTCGGGAACCACGCTCGGCAATTTCCACAATTCGACGAGTGTCGGCGTGACGCTTACGATTCCGATCTTCGATCAAAATCTGACGGCCGACAACACCGCGCAGGCGCTCGCGAGCCTCGATCGCGCGAGCGCGCAACGTCAAAATACGGCGCTCAACGTTTCGCTCAATATCAAGCAGACGCTCGCGAACTTCGTGACGGCTTTCGCGGCCCTCGAGCAGACGCGTCAAGAGTACGCGACCGCGATCAGCAACGTTCGTTCGACGCAGGCGCAGTATCGCGCCGGTGTGACGACGTTGCCGTTATTGCTCAATGCGCAGACCCAACTCGCGCGTGCGCAGAGCGATCAGGTCACGACGGTCTACACCGTCCGGCAGGCCGAACAAGCCTATCTCTTCGCGATCGGCGCGAATTACGATACCGCAGCGGCCCTCGGGTCGCGCCGCATCGATCCGATTCCGGTGAAGCCCGATCCCATTCCGCTGGTAAGGCCGAAGCCGTAAGGCGCGGGGGTTTCGCTCCGGCATCGCGTAGTCGTTCGTATGTCCGTTCTCGAAACGCCCGTATCGGTCGAAGATCCGATCAATGCCGCGATCCTACGCATCTCCGAGGATCGAATCGCGGGCTTCCTCCGCGATCCCCTCGCTGCGATTGCGGAGCAATCGGGCATCGATCTTCCGACAACGATCGAACGTATAAGGGCGATGCTCGCCTCGGGCACGATCCGGCGCGTGCGACAAACGTTGCTCGCGACCAACCTCGCACATGGCTCGCTCGTCGCTTGGCAGATTCCAGCCGAAAAGCTCGATGCGGCGTTCGAGTATATGTCGAAGGTCGATCCGTTTTCAGGGCACGTCGTGATCCGCACGGCGGACGCCGCCACGCCGGGATCGCAATATCGCCTCTGGACGACGCTCAAGGTGCCGCAGGGCTACGCGATTGCGAAGCATGCCGAATTTTTGCGCGAGCACGTCGGCGCGGACGCATTTCGCTTGATGCCAGCGGAGAAGCTCTTCGCGCTCGGCGTGGGCCACATTCGGCGGCGCGGCATGGAGCTCGGCTCGCGCGCGGACGTGCTCGCCGATACGATCCACACGAATATCGTCGAACTCTCGGAGCGTGACTGGCGCGTGCTCGTCACGCTCAAGCGCGAATTCGAAGTAGACGAACTCGTGCCGCACCTTTGGGAGGCGCGTGCGCGTGAAGCGGGCGTCTCGGTCGATGAGTTCTATGCCGTTGCGGAGTCGCTTGCGGAACGCCGCGTCATCGGCCGCTTCTCGACGTTCCTCGAACACGTCAAGGCGACGCCGGGCAACGAACGCGTCACGCGCTATAACGCGCTCTTTCATTGGCAAGTCCCGGTCGGTCGCGAGATCGAGGCGGGCCGCGAAGTGGGGCGCCATCACATCATGACGCACGCGTATTGGCGCGAGGGTGGGCCCGAGTTTCGCAACGTCAATATCATGGGCGTCGCACACGGGCTCGACAAGGACGTGCTCCTCGCGCACAAGGCCGCGATCGACGAACATTTGCGCGAAGCGGGGTTCGATGTCGGCTACACCAACGTGTTTTGGGGCGGCCGCAGTGAAATTAAGCCGTCGGAGATTTCGCCGTTCGCGTACGCGGAGTTTCACCGCGCGCGCGGAGTCGATCCCGAGACCTTGCGTTGATCATGTGCGCGAACGTGTTGCGTCGTGCGACGACGCTCGTTACGGCGTGTTTAGCGATCGCGACGAATACGGCATGTACGCGCGTCGCGACGTCATCGAGCGAGGGCTCGGCCCTGCACGAGTCTCACGATCGACTCGTGTATGCGGAGGCCCAAGATGCAAAATCGCTTAATCCGCTGCTTTCGACGAGTGCGTCGTCGCTCGATCTGTCGATGTTTATCTACAGCTACGCGGTCCGGTACGACGATAAAGTCCGCCCCGTACCCGACGCTCTTCGCGAAATTCCGACGCAAGCGAATGGCGACGTCAGCAAAGATGGGCTCACGCTCAAGTACAAACTGCGGCCGAATATTCTCTTTCACGATGGCGTGAAATTGACGTGCGCGGACTTGCGCTTCACGTGGCACGTCGTCGTCAACCCGGCCAATAACGGGGTCACGCAGGACGGCTACCGCGATATCAAAGACATCGATTGTTCCGATCCGCTCGTCGCCGTGATCCATATGAAGAAGATCTACGCGCCGTTCTTGCAGCAACTCTGGGGCGTCAACGGCAACGCGCCGATCCTCCCCGAGCATTTGCTCGCGAAATATAACGATAGCAAAGGGTCGTTCAATACGGCACCGTACCAAGGGGCGCCGATCGGAAGTGGCCCGTACCGGTTCGTGAAATGGGATCGTGGGTCGCAGGTCGTGATGAAGGCGTTCGATCGCTACTTCCTCGGGAAGCCGAAGATCGGCGAAGTCGTCTTCAAATATATCCCGGATTCCAACACGCTCGTGGAACAAGTACGGACGCACGAAGTCGATATGGCGATCCACGTCGGTGCGAACTCGTGGCCGCAAATGCAGAATATCCCGGGCACGATTGCCGACGCACCTCCCGTGTACACGTACGATCACGTCGATTTCAATCTCCGCAAACCGCTCTTCGCCCACGATCTTGCGCTTCGACGCGCGCTCGCGACGGGCATCGACCGTCCCGGCCTTCTCGCCAAGATCGCACACGGTTTGGGCGATCTCACCGATACGGCGCTCTCGCCGAAAATATCGACCGGTTGGACGAAGGACACGGTGCACTATCCCTTCGACCTCGCGGGAGCACGCAAGATGCTCGATGGGGATGGTTGGAAGGTGGGCACAGGCGGTATCCGCGTTAAAAACGGGCTGCGCCTCGCATTCAATCTGCAAACGCAAACCGAAAGCGCATCGGGCAAAGCCTATCAGACACTCATTCAAAGCGAATGGCGCGATCTCGGCGCCGACGTTGGGATCAAGAATGCGCCGACCGCGCAGTTTTTCGATAATACGGCGAACGGCGTGCTTCAAGGCGGACACTACGATGTCGCAATCTTTGCGTGGAGCAGCGCGGCCGATCCCGATGACAGCGCGATCTACTCGCCGCGAAACTTCGCACCGCACGGCCAGAACGCGCTTTTCTGGGATGACGCGATCGCTGGAAAAGCGATGGACGACGAACTCGCGACGGTGGATCCCGTTCTTCGCCGGCGTGCGTTCGTCATCGAGCAACAGCAGTTCGCCTCGGACGTGCCCTCGATCGTGCTCTTCTATCGGCGCGAACCCGAGATCTATCCGACGCGATTAAAGGGGTACGTGGCCTCGCCTGTGATCTCGCCGTTTTGGGATCCCCAAAACTACTCGTTGTAGGGCACGCAGAGTGTCTGCTCGCCGGTTCGTGTTTTTATTCTGGAGGTTTCGTGAAGTGTCTCGCTTTGGTCGGTCTGCTCGCCGCGCTCCCGTCGCTCGCGGCAGCCGACGAACCGGCGCGCGTCAACGCGTACACGCAACCGCACGTTTTGCGTTATGCTGAAGCGGAAGATATCGCGAGCCTCAACCCCGCTCTCAACTCGCAAGCCGTTCTGTTGCACCTCAGCCAACTGACGGAAGCTTATCTCTTTCGCTTCGATCGGCGCAATCTCGCGGAGCCCGAACTCGCGACGATCGTGCCGAGTAAGAGCAACGGGGGTGTAAGCGCCGATGGCAAGACGATCACCTATCACCTTCGACATAACGTCAAGTGGTCGGACGGCGCGCCCTTCGATGGGAACGACGTTAGGTTTACCTTCGATGTCATGAACAACAAATCCAATAACGTCGGCTCGCGTGACGGGTTCGATTTCGTCGCAAAGGTCGACGTGCCCGATCCGTTTACAGTCGTCGTCCACCTCAATCGACCCTATTCACTCTTCATTCCGACCTATTTTGCGAGCGCCGGTGGCAACTCGTGTATCTTGCCCAAGCATCTTCTGGGATCGTTACCCAATATCAATACGGCACCGTATAATAATCTGCCGGTCGGCATCGGACCATTTCGCTATACGGCGTGGCATCGTGGTGAGAACGTCGAGATGGAGGCCAATCCGAATTACTGGCGCGGTCTGCCGAAATTGAAGAAGATCGTCTTCAAAATCGTCCCCGATCGCAATACCGTACTCACACAATTGCAAACGGGTGAGATCGATCTCTGGAACCCGTTTGGCGGCTCGTTTCTCGCCCGCGCTCAGGCCATGAAAGGCGTTGAGGTCGAGCGTCATCCGGTGTACGGCTATAACCACTGGGACTTCAATTTGACGCGCCCGGTCTTGCACGAACGCGTCGTACGCCAGGCGTTGCGACTCGCAACCGATCGCCAAACGCTTCGCGACAAGGTCTCGCACGGGGTTGGCATACTGCAAGAATCACTCTTGCCCGCGCCATATCCGGGCATCGCAAAATTGCCGCAGGTCGCATTCGATATCGCGAAAGCAAACGCGCTCCTCGACGGCGCGGGTTGGAAGCGTGGCGCCGATGGCATTCGCGCGAAAAATGGCGTGCGACTCTCGCTTGAATTCGCGTCGAGTTCGGGCTCGCCGGACGTCGATACGCAGCTCGAACTCGTCCGAACGGGTTGGACTCAAATCGGCGTCGAGATGATCGTCAAACGGTATCAATCATCACAACTCTTCGGGTCGTTTGGCGAAGGTGGTGTGCTCTATACGGGAAAGTTCGACGTGATCGGATACGGTACGCAATTCGGACCCATCGACGGGCTGTCGTATTACACGTGTAGTGCCGTCCCGCCGGCGGGCCAAAATGTGACGCACTATTGCAACAAGACGGTCGATGCGGTCTTGCACGATTTCAATACGCAGTATTCACCCGAAGGGCAAACGCGGGATCTTAATAGGGCAAACAAGATCCTCGTCGACGACGTTCCGACCATCCTCATCTACAGCCGCGAAGAGCTGTACGCATTCAATCGCGATCTCAAGAATTTCCATCCCAACAACGCGAGTTTCTTCGACGATATGATGAACGTGGATATCTGATGTACCGCAAACCGATCCGTGTATTCGCGCTGCTGGTCGCCTTCGCGAGTTTTGCCGGGTGCGCGAAAGTTGCGACGAGCTCCGATGGCGGAACCGCTGCCGCAACGGCTTCGGCGCGCCACGCCTACACGCACCCGCACGAATTTCGCTTCGCGGTCGGAGCCGATATCAAAGGCCTCAATCCGCTCACGGGCGCGAGCGTGTACGAAACGTATCTCGCGCAGTTGTGTATGGCGTGGCTCATCAAGACCGACGCCCACGGCGATGCGACGGTGCCCGAACTCATCACCGAGATTCCGAGCCTCACCAACGGCGGCATCAGCAAAGACGGCAAGATACTCACCTTTCACATCCGTCACGGCGTGAAATGGTCCGACGGCGCGCCCTTCGATGCCGACGACGTCGTTTTCTCGACGAATCAAGTCAACAATCCGAAGAACAACGTCATCAGTCGCGACGGGTGGGATCAGATCGTCAAAATCGACGAACCCGATAAATATACGGTCGTGTACCATCTCAAGGCACCGTACTCGTCCTTCGCGGTTACCTTCTTCAGCACGGCCGGCGCGAACCCGGCCGTGCTCCCGAAGCATCTCCTCGCGCAATATGCCGATCTCAACGACGTCCCGTATAACGCGCTACCCGTCGGGATCGGGCCGTTCAAATACGAATCGTGGAAGCGCGCCGACTCCGTGACGATGGTTCGCAATCCGCTCTATTTCCGCGGCGCGCCGAAACTCGACCGCGTCGTCTTTAAAATTATTCCCGATCGTAATACGACGTTGCAGCAGATGCGCACGCACGAGATCGATGCGTGGTTGCCGATCTCAGCGCATTTCTACCCGCAAGTCGCGGCGATTCCCGGCACGACGATGCTTTCGGATCCGAATTATACGTTCGATCATCTCGACTTCAATCTCGCGCATCCCGTGGTGCGAGATATTGCCGTGCGGCGCGCGCTCCGGTATGCGGTCCCTCGCAAAGAGATCAACGACAAAGTGCAAAACGGACTCTACGTGCTCGGGGAATCGCCCGTCACGCCAGCGAGCCACTTTCATCTCGATCTGCCGCTCGTTCCCTACGATCTCGCGAAGGCAAATGCGTTGCTCGATGCGGCGGGCTGGAAGCGTGACAGTGATGGCGTGCGCGCGAAGGATGGGATACGGTTGCGTCTCGCGTTTGCGACCTCGGCGGGCAATCCCGATAACGATACGTCGATCGAATTGATCCGCGCGTCGTGGAAGCAGATCGGCGTCGAGATCGACGTGAAGCGGTACCTCGCATCGCAATATTTCGCGCCGTTCGCGGATGGCGGAATCATCTATGCGGGCAAATTCGACGTCGCGTACTTCGGATGGGGCTCCGATCCCAACGAAGATCAGTCTAATCTCTATGCATGTTATCGCTTTCCGCCCGACGGTCAAAACGATGTCCGCTGGTGCGATCGCGCGGCGACCGCCGCGATGGATCGTGCTAAGACCTCATACGATCAAGCCAAGCGAAAGATCGATCTCGATCTCGTGCAGCGCGCCGTTTACGATGCGGTTCCGACTATTGTCATAACGACGCGCAAAGAACTCATCGGGTTCAATGCCGATCTCAAAGGCTGGGAACCCAATCCCGTCGCGCCCTTCGATAACATGCTCAACGTCGATATTTAGGTTAAGGACACACCATGCGCGGATTTTTTACCGGAATCGTTTTTACGCTGGCAGTATTTGCGGGTGGGGCTGTCGTCGCTGTCTTCACGGGTGCCCTACCGCCGGGTGCCGATAACAAACCGCCCGCAATCGAAGAGGCTGCGGCGAATAAGTCGTTGCATGTGGCGATCGCGCGCGCGAGCCACGGGATGACGAATCCCATCGCGGACACCAACGAGAATCTCATCGCGGGCATCAAAACCTACGGCGCCAACTGCGCCGTTTGCCACGGCGCTGCCGATGCAAAATCGTCGACGCTCGCAAAAGGCTTTTACATCAAATCGCCGATGCTCGCGAAAGAGGGCGTGGAAGACGACCCCGATGGCGTGACGTTTTGGAAACTCAAGCACGGGATCCGCTTCTCGGCAATGCCGGCGTTCGGAGCGAATCTCTCCGACGACGAACTCTGGAAAGTCGCGCTCTTCCTCAAACATATGGATAAATTGCCGCCTGTCGCGGACGCGGAATGGAAGAAGCTTCCGAGCGTTGCGAACGACGCGCTTGCCGTGCACTGACGTCTCGGTGCGCAATGGTCCGTAGCTCGACGCTCGCGACGACCCACAGAATTACGCACGCGATCAAGCCGACCGCGCGGAGCGCACCCCAGACGGGATCCCGCTCGGCAATGCCGCTCGCGACTTGTTCGGCGTGCCAGACCACGGCCGCCGGCAATTTTGCCGCGACGGAAAAACCTGCGGGAAGAGCATCGGGCCAGATTGGTAAACGGTGTGTCACGGTGATGCGAGCGGCGACGACAACGAGCGCCACGATCGCGAGTGGAATGGCGTGGATTCGATCGAGTCTTCCGGGGGCGAGCGCGGCGAGCGCGCATGTCGCCGCCAGTGCGAGTGCGATCGCGGATGCCACGCCCTCCGGACGTTGCGCGAGGCCGAGCCAATCGACGGCGAGGGCGAGAGCGGCGCATGCCGACCATGCCCAGGCAGCGCCGCGCGCGCGCACGACGAGCACGATTGCGGGGACGAACGCGATCGCGTAATCGTGCGCGTGTGCGAAGGGGAGCGCGAGCGGAACGGCTGCAGACGCGAGCAAGAGCCGGTCGTTCGGCGCGTACCGATGTCGCGTGCATTGCACGGCGAGCACGACGATCACGATCGCCGCGAACGAGATCGCGAGCGCCGATGCGATTACCGGTGGCGCGCCAAGTGCGTAGGCCACGGCGCCGGGCGTCGTTTGTATGGCGATGAAGCGTTCGGCCGCACCGTGATCGCGGAGCACGCTCGCGTAGTGCGCGATGCCGCCGAGCCCACCGAGTGCGAGCGCGGAACCGCAAAATGCGACGAGGGCGGCGATCACGATCGCGATCCGTGCTCGTGTATCGCTCGCACGTGCGGCGAGGACGAAAGCGAGGTTCGGTTGCAGGCCCGCGACGAGGGCGAGGGCGGTTGCCGCGAGCGTGCCTCGCGGCCGTAGCGTCGCCGGAAAAGCGACGATCGCGGCGCAGGCGACGATGGCGACCTGGCCGAGGGCGATGCCACCGGTGAGCGGTGAAAAGGCCGCCGCAAAACATAACACCGCGAGCGTGGGAACGACGCGCAAACGCCCGACTCCCGCGATGAGGCCACCGAGTGCGAGCGTGGTAAAGCTCGCGCCGAGCACGACCGCCCAAACGAGCGATGCGCCGCGAAATGAAAGATTCCCGATCACCGACCAGAGCGGCAAGCCGTAGGGCGGGCCGACGAACGGCAAGAGTTCGTCGCGTGTCGCATCGACGCCGGGAATGAGGCGTTCGCCGCGCCATACGTCGCGCGAATACGGGTCGCCCTGATAACGCCACGTCTGTCCGCCCGCATAATACGCCTCGAAATCGCGTAGCGGTGGGCCCTGACTCGGGGTATGTTGCGCGACGAAGAGCGCGACGACGAACGCGCACGCCGCAGCGACGAGAAGGAGCGGTCGCATCGCGCTATCCGATCGCGTGTCCTGGAATGGCGACGCGCGTGAAGACCAGGCACGCGAGCAAGACTGCAAGGAGGCCGAAATACGCGACCGACATCGTGACGCGTTCGCGTGCGGTCACGGCAGCGAAACGCGGATCGAGCGTGCCGCGCCAAACCGCGATGATGCGCGGTAGACTGAAGAGCACGACCAAGAGTAGGATCGGGCTCCACCAGTGAAACGCGATCGCCGCGATGATGACGAACGCGAATCCGACGATCCAGAGTACGGGTGAGATCGCTCCCGTCATCCGTCCGCCGTCGAAGACACCGAGTGGGATCATATTAAAGAGGTTGAGGAAAAACGCGGTGTTGGCAGCCGCGTACCAAAACGGTTCGTTCGCGATCGCACCATAGGCGAAGCAGGCGAGCCCGCCGATCGTGCCGAGCAGCGGTCCGCCGAAGGCGATCACCGATTCTTGGTAGACGGTTTGAGCGCCACCGGCATTCCACGTCGTAAAGGCGCCGAGTCCCGGTACGAAGACCATCGCGGGCATTTTAAACCCGTAGCCGCGCACGAAGATGACGTGGCCGAGTTCGTGAATCGCGATGAGCAGGACGAAGACGATACCGAACTTCCAGCCGAAGAATGCGGCATAGAAGAAGATCGATGCGAGAAACGAGAAGCCCGTAAGCAGAAATTTACTGCCGAAGAGCAACCATTTGAGATTGAGAAGCGCGAAGAGCAAGCCTTTGAATTTCGCAAAGAAGAGCCCGATCCCGACGGCCGTTCCGCCTGCGGCTTGCCAGCGGCGTCCCGATGCGGGATGTTCGTCGGGGCGCTGCGCGAGGCGCGCAGCGGGGTCGCTCGGCTCGGTTGAGGGACGCTCCGGGTCGTTCGGATTCACAACCTCCGGCTTCGCGCTCCGATGATCGCGCTCCCTAACTTGCCGTCGGGTGAACTACGGCGGATCTATCTCCATTGGACGGGTGACGATTTTAAAACCACCTATCCCGCTTATCACTTCTGCGTCGCCCTTGGTGAAGACGCGCGTCCTCGCGTCGTCGCGACGCACGACCTGCGTGCGAACATGCGCGACGTTCGCGTTGGCGACGCGCCCTACGCGGCGCACACACGCGGCCGAAATTCGTACGCGATCGGGATCTCGGTTTGCGGGATGCGCCATGCGACGCCGCACGATTTCGGCTCGTTCGCCCTACGCGAAGATCTTCTCGGTGCGACCTGCGCGCTCGCAGCCGGGCTCGCACGCGCATACGCGATTTCGCCGCGTCGCGACGGCATCGCGACGCACGCTGAGGCCGCGCTCGAAGACGGCTACTTCGGTGCGGGGGAAGACGAGCGCTGGGATATCGCTCGATTGCATCCGCACGATCGCCCGCTCGTTCCCGACGACGCACGTCTGGTTGGCGATGAACTCCGCGCGAGGATCGCGCGTGCGTGATCCGCGCGAGCGCCTGCGTGGCGTCGCCATGTGGGCGCTCCTTTTGAGCGTGCTCGTCGTGTGGGCGCTCTTGGTGTGGCACCCGTGGATCGATTGGTTCGGACGTCCGAAGTAGACGCGGTGCCATACGACGTGCCTTAATAGCGGTATGCCCGCACGTATTCTTATTCTCGGCGGCGGATTCGCCGGACTCGCGACAGCGCGGAAACTCGAACGCATGCTTCGTCCGGGTGAAGCCGAGATGACGCTCATTAGCCGAGAAAATTTCACTCTTTTTACGCCGATGTTGCCGGAGATCGGTTCCGGGAATCTCGAAACGCGTCACGTCGTAACGCCCGTGCGCGCACAATTGCGTCGAACGTCGTTCGTGCTCGGCGACGTTCGGGCGATCGATCTCGAAGCGAAGCACGTAACCGTGGAACACACGATTATGGGCACGATGCGAACGCTTCCCTACGATCAGCTCGTCATCGGCCTCGGCTCGGTCACCTCAACCTTTGGTTTACCCGGCATCGCCGAACGTTCGATACCGTATAAAACGCTCGAGGATGCCGACCGCGTCCGCAATCACGTCATCGCCATGCTCGAGACCGCAGACGTCACGACGGATCCCGTTCTGCGTAAGCGCTACCTTACGTTCGTTTTCGTCGGAGGCGGATTCACGGGTGTCGAAGCGGCAGGCGAGATGGCGGATTTCTTTCATAGTACGAAGCGTTACTATCCCAATATCGACATTGCCGACATCGAAGTCGTGCTCGTGGAGGGGGGCAAGAAACTCTTGCCCGATCTGCAAGCCGGAATGGGTGAGTACAGCGAGGGGGCGCTGCGCAAACGCGGCATACGTGTGATGACGGAAACGATGGTTGCGGGAGCCGACGACGTCGGGTTGCAGATCAAGGATGGCCCGACCATTCCCACAGCGACGATCGTTTGGAGCGCGGGCGTTAAGCCGTCACCTGTGGTCTCCGACCTCTCGATCGCAACCGGTCGCGGTGGATCGATCATCGTCGCGAACGATCTGTCGGTACCGAACTTTCCCGGCGTGTGGGCGATCGGCGATTGCGCGGCCGTGCCGGACCCTGACGAACCGGGGAAATCGTATCCCGCGACCGCGCAACATGCAATTCGCGAAGGTCCGGTTCTCGCGGGAAACATCGTCGCGACGCTACGCGGCACCGAAACGAAACGCTTCCGATATCGTGCGATGGGCATGATGGCGTCGCTCGGCGCGCGCCGCGGGGTTGCCGGGCTTCAGGGCAAATTCCTCATCACAGGCTTCTTTGCGTGGCTCTTGTGGCGGACGTATTATCTCGCTCGCCTTCCGGGTCTCGATCGCCAACTGCGCGTCGCTTTCGACTGGACACTCGGTCTCTTTTTTCCGCGCGACATCGCCGAGTTACGCGTGTACTCGCACCTGGCGCAGAATCTTTCCGAGCGGGAGGCCGGCCTATCCCCGACGGAAGCTGCGCGCTAAAACGCGGACGGCGGTAGCTTATCGGGTGTTTTGGGACGTCTACGGGCACTCATAACGTGAATGGACCCTCGACGGCAACCGCGCCCATGACTCCGCTCCGATCGGCCCCAGGCCGGGCTGGCGCGCCTACGGCAAAACCTCCGCGCGACGTCTCCGAATATGGTACGCGCCGTCTCCTCATCGTGACGGGCGTGATGCTCGCCACACTCTTGCAGACCCTCGACGGCACGATCGTCAATGTCGCGCTGCCGACGATCCAAGGCAACCTCGGTGCCTCGATCGACGAAGCGACATGGGTCGTGACGGCCTACATCATCTCTGCAGTCGTCATCATTCCGATCACGCCGTATCTGATGAATCGCTTCGGTCGTAAACAATACTTCCTGACATCGATCGCGGGCTTCACGGTGGCATCGCTCGCCTGTGGACTCGCAACCTCGATCGATCAGCTCATCCTCTTCCGCGTGATTCAGGGACTTTTCGGCGGCGGATTACTCGCGACGTCGCAGGCGATCTTGCGCGATACGTTTCCGCCGAAACAGTTGAGTTTGAGCCAGGCGATTTACACGATCGCGGCCGTCGTCGGTCCGTCGCTTGGGCCGACGATCGGCGGGCTCCTCACCGATAACGTCTCGTGGCGCTGGGTCTTCGACGTCAACGTCGTGCCCGGCATCATCGCGATCGCACTCTTGGTCCCGCTCTTACGCAATCCGACACGCCAGAAAGTCGCGGGATTCGATAGCATCGGCCTCGCGTTGCTCACGATCGGTCTGGGCTCGTTTCAATACGTGTTGGACGAAGGCGAACGCAACAGTTGGTTCGAGGACGGCACGATCGTCGGCCTCTCCGTTGCCGCGGTCGTCGGGCTCGTCGCTTTCGTGATCTGGGAACTCAAAGGCACGGCCAATCCCATCGTCGATCTGCGCGTGCTCTCGAAGCGCGGTGTGGCGATCGGGTGTCTGGTCGCGATGGTCAATGCAGGCGTCGTTTTCGGTCAACTTTTTATGATGCCGCAATACCTCACGGGCGTGCTCGGATTCACCGCAACGCAAGACGGCTTGCTGCTCGCCGTGCGCGCGATTCCCGTCATGTTGCTCACGATTCCCGTCGGCGCGCTCGTAGGTTCGGGCAAGATCGATCCGCGGATCCTGATCGCGGCCGGGCTCCTTCTTGCGGGCATCGGCGTGATCGGCATGGGATTCGTGACGACGAGCAGCACGACGTTTACGACGCTCGTCCCGTATCTAATCGCAACGGGCTGCGGCATATCGCTCGTCTTCACACCGCTCATCGTCGCCGTGCTCGGCAGCGTCGCGCCGCAAGAGTCACCGAAGGCCGGAGCCTTCCTCGTGCTCTCGCTCAATTTAGGCGGCTCGATCTCGAGCGCGTCGCTCGTGACGTTGCTCGATCAACGCGAATCGTTTCATTCAACCGTGCTGGGCGCTCAGACGACGATCTCGCATCCCGTCGTCGCGAACACGATCGCGCTAGGCGGCATCGATCGCGTCGCGGCACTCGTCGCCAAAGAGTCGGCGACCCTTTCGTATGCGGATACGTTCTTCGCAATAGGTGTCTTCGCGATCGTCTTCGCGGGGCTCGCATTTGCGTTACCGAAGCGCAAAAAGGCGAAGGCGTAGTCTACGATCGTCGGGCGACGACCGCGCTGCAGCTGCCAGCGCGGACGGACCAGCCGCATAACGCATCGCTGCCGAACCTGTAAGGATCTGCTTCGTTCGAACATCGAGCCGAACGGCAAGAGTCTCCGTCGCCATGATGGCGCTCCTCGTCGTACTCCAGTGGTGTTCCTTGCAAGTCGTAATCGAGGAAATTACGAGATTAGTAAAAACCGAGAATTCTCGTTTTGCCAACGATCAGACCGAGCGCGGCGTCGAGTTGCGGTTGCGTCGCGCTTGCGATTTCGCAGTAAAAGCGATAGGTGAAGGGTTCTTCAAGCGATGGTCGCGAGACGAGCGTGCGCAGATCGAGTCCGGCATCCGCGATCGCATCGAGCGCGTCGCGTAGCGAGCCGGCTTTATTCGCAAGCATCAGCGCGAGACAGGCCCGCGTCGGCGCGTTACGCGCGGCACCGTCGCGTTGCACGAGAAACATACGCGTGAAGTTGCCGTCGACATCTTGAATCGCGGGCGCGAGTATGGCGGCATCGTACTTCACGGCGGCGAGTGCGGATGCGATCGCGCCGACGGTCGGATCGCCGAGCGTCACGATCTCGCGTACGGCACCCGCGGTATCGGCGACGATAATCGGATGCACGTGCGGATGCGCGCCGAGAAACGAACGGCACTGTTCGAGTGCGACGGGATGCGACCGGACCTCGCGTAATTTTGCGATCTCGGCACCGGGAAGCCCGATGAGATTTTGCACGACGCGATAGACGATCTCGTCGACGATCGAGAGTCGCGCGTCGGCCCATAAGAGATCGTAGATCCGTGGTACGGAACCGGAAATCGAGTTCTCGACCGGCATGAGTGCGTAGGTGACGTCGCCGCGTTGCACGGCGGCGATCGCATCGTCGAAGGTTCCGTAGCCGATCGTTTCGGCATCATCGACGAGCGTCTGCGCGGCATCGTCGCTAAAGGCGCCCGCCTCGCCTTGAAACGCAACGCGCGTCATCGTTTAAACGGGTGCATTTGCGGCAGCACCGAGTCGCATGGCGGCCATGAACGTGCGGAAGACGACGCGGTAGTCGTCGTGCACGTAGCGCACGGTCCGGCCGCCGATACGGTCGATACCGGGAATGAGCTCCGCGAAATCCGCCTGCTCGACTTTAACGAAATCGAGTTCGAGTGCGATCGGCGGCTCGAAGACGAACGGTTTCGCGCGCGCCAGATCTTCAATCGCCGAGGTCGCGCCCGCACGGATCCGACGTCGCGCTTCCGCCGGTGAGAGCGAATCGACGGCAAAATACCCGATCGCGTCTTTCGTGACGACGGTCGTTATCCACGGCAAATGCACGCGCGCTCCGTCGCACGTCGCACGGTCACCCGTAATGAGGACGACGGGTACGCCGTACGTCCCGAGCACGGCGGCGTTGAGCAGCGTCTCGCTACACGCGATGCCGTTGACGCGGACGTTGTAGAGCGTGTCGGGGGAATACGTATGCGCGAGCGTTGCGTTCGCATCGCCGATACCGCCGTGATAGCCGGTAAAAAACGCGGCGGCGAAACTCGTATCGATGCCCTCGGTCATCGAGAACGGCTTTCGATTGCCGTAGATCATCCGCGCGTCGTCGGGCAGATCGTCCCAGAGCACGTTACGCATCGCCGAATGTGAGTCGTTGACGAGCGTTGCGGTCGCACCCGCGTCGCGCGCGCCGTCGATTGCGGCGCGCACTTCGAGCGACATGAGTTTGCGATAATACGGGTATTCCGTCGTATTCTTGGGATCGACTTGCGTCCACGAAGCGACGGCGGCGGTGCCTTCCATATCGGCGCTGATGTAGAGCTTCACGTTTATGCGCCGAGATTCGTAAGCGCTTGGCGTGCGTCGCCCGCGCGCTGATCGCTCGGCTTTACCTTGAGGAAGTGCTTGAACGCATCGATCGCTTCGGAGCGGCGACCGATGGCGTTCGCAACGACGCCTTGGTTGAAGAGCGCTTCGGGGAAATCGGGCCGTTTCGTAAGTACCGATTCGAGTTCGCGCAAGGCGATGAGATCGTCGCCTTTGCCGTGCAACGCCGTCGCGTAATCGGTACGCGTATCGGGATTGGCGGGATCGATCGCGAGAGCTCGCTTGTAATATTGGATCGCTTGCGCGTATTTCGCGGCATCGAAATAGAGGTTCGCGATGCTGACGAGCGCGGCGAGATCGTTTGGATTTTTCTGCAGTCGGCCGCGCAAATCGACGAGGAGTCGCATGACGGGCGCGGGTGGTCCGCCACCTGCGGCTTGCACGGGCGTTCCGCCGCCGACGCCGTTGGGACCGGCGGCGTTCGGATTCCCACCGCCCGATTGCGGCACGACGACCTCGCCCGGGGCAGCGTTCGGTAAGATCCCGCCGCCGCCGACCGGCGCACCGGTCAGGCCCGCGGAATCCGACGCGTTCGCAACGGGCGCACCGATCGCGCGAATATTCGCATCGCCCTGCTGTGCGGTCGGCCCGAACGTCGCGCCCGTGGTGCCGAGGCCGATTTTCAAAAAATAGCCGACGACGCCAAGAAATGCGAGCATCGTGACGACGAGAATCGGCAGATACGTTTTGAGTGGCAGGCCGCCTTTGGGTTGTCCGGGCACGACCGGGATGTTCTCGCGCCGACTTTGAAGGCCTACTCCGTGCTCCCCGACGTCAGCGATCTCCAGATGCTTTTCGCACAGCTCAATAGCGAGCATTTCGCGGGCGAAATCCCAACGCATCGCATCTCTTATAACGCGCGCTTCTCGAACCTCGCCGGACGCACGACGTACAAGCCGCCGACGATCGAACTCTCGCCACGGCATTTCGAAAAACATCCCGAGGCGCTGCGCGAGACGCTCTTGCACGAGATGATCCACGCGTGGCTCTTCGCACGCGGCGAGAACCCCGGCCACACGGTTCGATTCAAGAAAAAGATGCGCGAACTCGGGCTCACGTCGATCTATCACGATATGGGTAGCGCATCGCCGCGCCGCGAGAGTACGAAGCGTTTCATCTTGCGTTGCGAGACGTGCAAGACGCTCGCTCCCCTCGTACACGGGAGCGGCCAGTGAGCGCCCCCGAGTTCGAGGGCACGCCGATGACGCGGAGGGAAGTGCTGATCGCGCGGGGTGCGTATTGTGTCGGAGGGGTG